>BNJU01003865.1_pt1 | contig 205960 bp, 325 predicted proteins | sample 8539281 | NCBI WGS metagenome assembly BNJU01 (sample SAMD00202456, study PRJDB9452) | human saliva metagenome | isolation source: human saliva | place: Japan | reverse complement strand
CGTGTTATATCTGGTCAAAATATGGCTCAAAATGAGTGAAGATCATTTTGACACGGCTTTTCTAATCAAAGGAAATCTCAACAGCACCAGCCCACCGCTCATCGTTAAGACCAGCCTCCATCTTAATACGATTGCAGTGAACCGGCTTTGCGAAAATTGTCAGTACGATGAAATTATAATCTTTCTCCACAAATTATCGCCTGGCACACGTTTCTTATTCATTCACATTACAGCGAAACAACCTTGCAGCCCATGATGACAACAACCTTTCTGACACAGCTCACGCTGACAACGAGCACTATTTCATTGCCTCATTCTCCAAACATATCTGTCTGATTCCACCCAGCAGAACACCATCACTCACTGATGAGGGGTTTGCTCATCATGACTACTCCCTCAATTTAAAAGAATCTCTAATTGTGGCTCATCTTATTACATCGAAAATATCTCAAACATCAACGAGAGAAACATCATGAATTATTTTCATGAAAACCATCACAAGGCAAATGATATTGCAAAAGCATTAGGGTGCGACAAAGCGTGGTGAGGTTGTCATCAACACCTGACGGTCAACAGTTACCTGGGGAATTGAACATCTAGGCAGGAGCAATTTAATCCTGAAGAATATGATCCTGCCTTTAAAAGTGGGCATTTGAGACCTGCCAATTATCCTGCAAATGGGGGGCTTTCACCCAAAAAGAAACAAAACAGTTCAATGTCGTCATGAAACTTATCACCGAAGCTAAACTTGTTGTCACGGTAACCGATATTGATAGAGAGGGCAAACTGAGGCAAGAGAACGGTTGGATTTGGCAGGATTTCAGATAAAAATGCGGTTACTATCATCCAAGTGAAATAACTTTTAAAGTTCACGTTATCTCGAGATAAATTAAGCGAGATGATAAATCCAAACGCCACGTGTGAAAATCGACCAATCACCCTGCACCAGGATAGAGCAGGGTAAGCATTTGAAAAAGGCACACCAATGTGATCGATAATCATCGTAATGAGTGCTAACCATTTTAGGCATTCAGTTTGAGAAGAGGTTAAATAAGGCATCGTTATACTATTAAAAAGAGTTTTTATTTATCATACCTAGGGGGAAAAGCCTATCTACTAAATGTAGATAGGCTTTCAAGCTAAATAGATTAATATTCATATCCGAGCATAATCGTTGTCAGAACCACGATCTGCTTTCAGTGATGATAAAAACACTTTCTCCATCAACAAAATGCTGGCTTACAATGCGTTTATCCTTCTCTACGGCATGATCGTTTTCAATCCAATCTTCAACGCTGGTAGCACCCCAATCATACCCTAATTGTTTTTCAATTAAGCGATGAATGGTTGGCATTCCCTAATAACTGTTTAGCGCAGATAGTACATGAAAACATCCCCTAACTTAAGTGGTGTTCTTTTTGATTGATATATATCCCAATCAAAGTGTCCTCTTTGCTCATCTTCACTTTCATCAGAAAAAGAAATCTTAGTTGTTCGATTCCCGTCATCATCTACTGAAGTAGAGAGTTGAATGGTGTCTTTACCATTATTCTGCTTGATAGAAATTCATGACAATTTCTGCAAAGCGGATGTGGCGGTTTTTCAATCCAATCTTTATTCCCCAGCATGATAATGCAGCCATTTTGATGCCACGAGATGACCTCATTGATCTTTTTCGGCAGTTAATTCCGCTAAGATACGACGAGAGACGAAGATTTTTCCAAGTTCTAAAATACGATTTTCCTTACACATAAGTGTTTCCCTAAATTTTTAAAATGTAAAAAGTAAAGGGATAACACTGCCATTGAGTGGGTTATCCCCCAATGGGTGAAAAGGTTGTTAGCTAAATAAGATGATTATCAGTAAAGCAAAAAGATGCTGAACCAGAAACGATAAAGTGATCAAGTAATTTAATATCCATTAATTCACAAGCTTCCTTTAATCTCTTGGTTATATATTTATCAGCATCACTAGGCTCAACATTTCCAGTTGGATGATTGTAGCCCAATGATAATTGCTGATGCATTTTAGCTTTTAATGCCTGTCGAATAATCTCCCGAATCGACACAGAAAGTTTCTGAAAACAGATCCTCGAAACATCACCCTCAGATTTAATCAATCTGTGGATTCTATCCAAGAAAAAGTACCACGAAATTTTCTCTTTCTTCATTCCTATAATGGTTTGAAAATAGAGTTTAGCTATTGATGGCTCAGTAAATTCTGTGCACCTTGGTAAAAGGGCTTTTCTTCCATCACTTTAGTTAAAATAACCCGTGCCTGTTCTAAAATAGCTTGTTGTTGCTCGTTTAATTTAAAACATTCGATATTCCTTCTAAAAATAGGGAATATCGCCCATAAAGGGATATATCCCTATGGGTGAAAGGTGCAAGTCAAAGCTTATCGCACATTTAATGGTACATGGTTTATTAATCAGAAGTTTTTAAACTGTCGATAATCTGTTTACTTTTGCTGCAAATTCAAAATCATATTCATCATCTATACAATATTCCAAAAATGAGTCATATCAGCAATTAGTCTATGTTGGCGATAGGTTGAAACATAATCATCCATCCCTCATCATACTAGCATTTTCCAATGCCAAACACCAAGACAGCTGTTTAGCTGCTTCAAGTATATATGTACTCAGTTGATAGATATTTGCCGAGTACCATGCAGGCACATCATTGAGATCATAAAATGATTTGGCCCAATCCCTTTAGGGACTTCATCTTTCCTAGTGACTCACTTATAAACTCTAGCGTTGTCAAAGTAATTACTCTAATCCACTATCTAGCAGTGAAAACATATATCTCTCCAATGTATGTTTTCAAAAGTTATATTTACGCCCAAAGTAATTCGGCTAGTTTTTACTTTTTCTCAAAGCTCATTGACTGCTTTTTAGCATAAGTGAGAAAAAAAGCATGTGTTCGCAATTCAGGTTTATCTTTTAAGCTCTTGGTGTTTTTCTTTTGGCTTTTTTCCAATTCAAACTTGAAGAACTCAAGACTTTCCGGCATGGATAAATCAATTTTTCCCAGCCATCTGTTCCCAATAAGCGATTTTACCGTCATAACTTTCTGCTTTACGCATTTCTTCAATAGACTTATCCATGCGTCTTGCGATTACGTTCAATCAAGGCTCTATGACGTTTTTCGCTATGATGACCGATTTTAATCGGTTCCCCCAAACGAAGAAATTCACGACCTTCATTAGCAGCTTCACAATATTGTTCACTGCGTTTTAATGCATTATTAGCTGCGTTTTGATAACGCTCAGCTTTTTGTTCTGCACGAACTTGACTATTCACTCCATCACACCGGGTGAAGGAATAAAAATACGCATCCTCAGAGGTTTTTACGAGATTATGAATCTCCACTTCAGTCTCTTTACCGTATTTACTGGTTAAGATGATAACGTCACCTTTTTGGTGAGTATCCGGACATTTAGCAACAAAAACATTAGGGCATAAATTTAGCGTAAGTATTCATAGGTTTCTCCTCAAATAGAAATAAAAAGGAGAAACCACCCATAAGGGGGTTTCCCTTCAGGGTAAAGAAAAAGCCAACAAATCTTGTTGTTGGCTTTCATCAGTTTATAGGTTAGTCATTCCCTTGCTCATCTTGGCGTTTTGCTTGATATTTCAACTCACCATCAACTTTTAATAAAGTTAATACGATAGAGTCGTCCTTTAATCGACACGCCAGTATCACCTTTTTTGTGATATTCGCTATCTTTTGAATAAGTGAATGTGTCATACCACAAATCACTCATTACAAAGGAAACCAAGACTTTTTTTCTTAGCTTCAACAGCTTCTTGACAGCGTTTGATTAAATTTACAGTTTCTTCACCGGATACGTTCATATCAAAAACGATATTCCGGAGAATCGAAGAACCTGTAAGAGCAGCAATTCGACAAGCCCAAAAATGCATCTCCTTTTTCGGCTTGATTTCGCGAATATCGCTTAAATAACCAATGCCAGAAGTATGAAGATTGAAATATTTTGGTTTAGTGCGTTTTGAGTAGACATAATGTTTCTCCTAAGTAGTAAAAAGCGGAGAAACATCCTTACTCAACACGGGAAAAAATGTTTCCCGCCAAGGGTTAAATTGTGATTAAACTAGAATAAGTAATCTTATTTTAGGTTAAGGGTAGTTTAGGTGGCACACCTCACGAATTATTCGTAGATTCTCCTTTCAGTGTGCTGGAAAAATTTTGGCTATGATTCTACTTGTGCTAAGGCAAGGCGTTGCTTCTCAAGAATCGTGCAACTTCTTAAAGGCTGTTTTCACAGCACCTTAAAAAACTGTTGTTATTAAAATCTAAAGCAAACCTTAAATGTATAAAAAAATTAAAAATTCTATTTGAGATATTTTTAGTCAAAAGAAAAAGGTCACCCAGTTTCTGAATGACCTTATAGTTTTGACTATAGATTGATTAAATAAAAATTAAGTAGGCCAAACTAATTTGATTCATAAAAATACTGATACGTTCGTTACCATATACGGATTTTTACGGCTCGCCTTATCCGATTACTTTGTGGCCATCAATCGGTTATATCTGTGGCATCAAATTGACACAAAGGGCACCCATTGTTTCACCGGTGGGCTCCGGTAAGGAGAGAGTAGCATTGCGAATTTTCAAAATGCACTTTGCAATACACTTTAAAAAAATCCGCAATGGCCAGCGATTTGAAAAAGTCGAGAGTAAATTGGGGCGTTACTCCATCATTACTCTGATTAACTAGGTGGCACACTCACAAGGAGCGTTAATCAATGTAGAAATTCCTTTCAGCGTGCTGGAATCATTTTTAGCTAGTGAATTGATAACCGACAATTCACGAACGGTCTTACTGAAAGGCTTTTAGTATAGCACTATTTTTGAGGGCTCGCCATTCACAGGCGCTTAAATCCTAGTTCAATAAGCTTCGTAAAGATGAAATTTGCTCACTCACACTTTTACTCGACTTTTTCTTTAAATTTTTGTACTTTTAGTATTCTTCTTGCTATCAATATTTTCAATATGTTGGCAATTTGGATAAAGCAGAACACCCAAAAAGCCCCATTTTTACCATTTCTTTTAATCATTGGTGCACCGCACTTAGGCATTTACGAATTTCAATATTCCCCAAACTCATTCCCTTTTTAAGGCAATCAGCCATCAAACGCCGCACAAAGACTTCTTGTTTTTGCATAAACACTTCTAGCGAAAGCGTTCTTTCAGCAATTTGATTGAGCGCTTGCTCCCAAAGTGCGGTTAAACCCGGATCTTTTAACATCTGAGGTAAATTATCAATTAGCGTCATTGCTTCATCTGTCGCCAATAGTGATTTACCTTTTCTTTTTCAAGAAACCTTTATCAATCAAACCTTGAATCGTTCCCGCCCGAGTAGCTTCTGTTCCAAGCCCTTCAGTTTCTCGTAAGCGTTGTTTTAAACGCTCATCAGTTACAAAGCGAGCTGCATTTTTCATTGCGGTGAGCAATGTACCTTCCGTGAAGTGATTAGGTGGTGATGTTTGTAAGGTTTTATTTCTGAATCAGAAATCTGACAGATTTGTCCCTTGCTTTAACGTCGGCAAGGCTTGAGGGTGCAGTCATCATCTTCATCAAGTGATTTGCCAAATAGAATTTTCCAACCTGGAGCAATAAGCACATTCCCACGTGCACTTAATATATGTTGACCGCACTTCAAAAATAATTTGTGTCTTATCTGTTTCAGAAACAGGTAAGAATTGAGCTAAATAACGACGACGTATGAGATCATAGAGCTTTTAATTCTTCATCGACATTTTGCTAATATCAGCTTTAATCATAGTCGGAATAATGCCATGGTGAGCAGTAATTTTTTTATCATTCCAAACTCGTGATTTTTTTGATTAAGGTTTAACATACCCTGCAAGGGGTTGTAATCGATTATCGGATTGCAACAAACATTGGATAATTTGAGGCGCTTCTGCAAACTGAGACTCGGTAAATAACCACAATCTGTTCTAGGATAGGTTGTCGCTTTGTGAGTCTCATAAAGTGATTGAGCTATATCCAATACTCTTTGCGCACCCAGTCCATAAAGGCGGTTAGCTTCTGATTGTAAGTCACTTAATGCAAAGCAAAGTGGGGCATTTTGTCTTTCACGTTTAGTTTCAACTGATTCCACTTTCGCTTGGCCCAATTAGCGAATTTGCTGATTTGCTGCTTGTATAACTTGGGCAGACAAACAAAGTCCATCAGGATCACAATATTGCTCCGGAATAACATATTGCGTAGCAAAATGCTGATTTCCATCAGAAAGCATTACTTGCAAAGCAAAATGTTGCTTAGGAATGAAGTTTTTTATCTCACGGTCACGATTAACAACCAAGCTTAATGTTGGAGTTTGTACCCGACCAACACTCAAAGGTTTCCCTTGATACCCTTGTTGTTGCGCTAATAAGGTATAGAGACGAGAGAAATTTCATACCAATAAGCCAATCAGCTCGACTACGTGCAAGTCCCTGCATAGTAAAGAGGTAGTGTCTCCTCATTATTTTTAGTGCGCCCAAGGCTTTTGCGAATACTGGCATCATCTAGTGCAGACAACCAAAGGCGTTTTATTTGCCCTCGAAATCCTGCCAAATCCAGCAATTCTCTTGCTATAGTTTCGCCTCTCTATCAATATCGGTTGCAATGACAACAAGTTTAGCTTGTTTGATAAGTTTCATGACGACATTGAACTGTTTTTTTGTTTCTTTTTTAGGTGAAAGCCCCCATTTACCCGGGATAATTGGCAAGGGTCTCAAATGCCCACTTTTTAAAGGCAGGATCATATTCTTCAGGATTAAATTGTTCTACTAGATGACCAATTCCCCAGGTAACTGTAAGCTGACCGTCAGGTGTTGATAAACAACCCTCACCACGCTTTGTCGCACCTAATACTTTTGCAATATCATTGCCTTTGTGATGGTTTTTCGCATAAAAATAATTTCATGATGTTTTCTCTCATTGATATTTGAGAGATATTTTCGATGTAATAAGATAAACCACAATTAGGAATTCTTTTTAAATTGAGGAGTAAATCATGATAAAACTGACCCTTCATCAATTGGAGTGATGGTTGATACGCTTAGATATTCAGGTCGAGATAGATATATTATTTTTAGAATGAAAACGAGAGAGCAGAAAGTCGTGTATATGCGTTATCCACAGCATATTGAAAAATATGGCTAATCAAGAGAACATGATTGTCATCGTAGATGCTCAAAAGTTTCTTCCTTTATGGCAGCGATCACCGTATGAGGTAGATAAAAATACATGTGCGGGCGATGAGTCAACATGGAGAAAAGATTATAAGTTTCATCATGCTGAAAACGGATTTGCTAAAAGTATGGATTCTCCAGTTCCACTTGCAGATGTAAATGTTCATATTAAAGATGGAGAAATAAGCTGTAGTCTTAATGATGGTATGACAAGAACGCTTTGGTTGCTTGCAAATGGTGTAAAGGAGTTTCCTATTTTTGGTTAGAAACCATAAAGAGAAAGCTAAAATTCTGTCAAAGTATGCAAGCCCATTATCTTCACTTCATTTTGAGCCACTTAATTTATTTTTTGCAATTACAGGAGAAAAATACCCCTTGTAGCCAAGGGGTAAACGTTTGAGATATTAAACAATATGAGGAAAAGGAAAAGTTTGGATGGATCTCAAAAAACAAATTTGTTTCGTTATCTATCATACAAAAATAATCGTTATTATCGGTATTGAAATTTAAAAATAACTTAAATAAAGCCCCACTAAGGTTGGGGCAAAAGGAGAATGAGTATTGATTACCTACACTATGTTTATGTTGTCGTATTATTTTATTGCTTTATCACTTCTGATTTAACAAACTGAGCAAAAATCAGACTCGTTTGATGAAGCAATCCAGGAAATTCTAACCTTGCCATCCTCTTTTGCAAGCGTTATGTCAATTTTTCGACCGCCAACATAGCTATTTGCCATGTGATAATATACGCCAGGTGTTGCTTCATGAGCGTGTCCTTCCTCATCTAAAAAGCGATTCGTAACGTTGACGTTCATAACCGGATAATCCACTTAATGCTTCCTCCCGTGTTTTTGAATTTTTAAATTACGCTTAATTTTTACGTAAAGAGAATCAATATTTTTAGATGATGTAATTGAATCCTCTACGTTATAGCGATGAGAACGAGAACTTTGAGTGTAAGCTACACTGGAAGAACTAGAGAACTATTCCCCCACCAAGAACACTGCTGAGCTGACCTGCAACATTACCAACCGCATCATTCAATGAGTTTAATTCAGCACAACCACTAAAAGCAGCGACGGCAGATAAAACAAAAAAATTATCATCACAATTAACCTTAATTAGATTGAGTTCAGAATGGTATTGAATCATCAAAAGCATTTGCCGATGCATCTTGTTGTGGCATTGGCTGAGAATTATTTGCACCATCTGCACTTTGAGGGCGAGTACCTAACATTTGCATTACATCACCTTGGATTTCCGTGGTATAAACGATCTTGCCCGTTTTGATCTTGCCATTTACGAGTACGCAAGCGTCCTTCAATATAAACTTGCGCTCCTTTCTTGAGATATTGGCGCAAATTTCAGCTAATTTGCGATAAAAAAACGATTCGATGCCATTCAGTCACTTCACGACGTTCACCGGTGTTTTTATCCGTCCAAGCTTCGCTAGTTGCTACACTGATATTTGCAACTGCTTCACTATTCGGCATGCTTCATTTCAGGATCATTACCTAAATGTCCCACGATACTACTTTATTAATTCCAGCCATATTGATTTCTCCTAAATCACAAAATTAACTGTCAAGATTGTGCATTTTACATCTAACTCGTAAGGGTAAATTCAGTAAAAACACAGAGATTTTTAACACAACTACGAAAGGCAAAGGCTTTTTCGTTAAGGTAAGGGCTTGTCCCTTACGCTTTAAAAGGCCTTTTAGTGAGCCGATCACAAACTATATAAATTAGCCGATTACAAACTAGAAGATCCAACGTTCACAAATGTGAATGTTATAAATGATCTTCTATCTCTTTAATTTTATCTACCGCACTTGATACCTGTCTCATCATAAAAATTTAGTACGGAGACCGCAGATTAATCAAAATGCGTTCTTTTCTCAGCTGAGACAAGTTTTTGTCGTAAGTCTGAAGATAACTGAGGATTATTAAATACCGGATTTAACACAGCATCACTCAGTCTTAGAGGCTTGAAAACTGCGCCAGCGTAAAAACGTCCCACCGGATGATGAAGCTTTATCTCGGATCATGTGAATAGGTAATACACTAAGTTCACTTTTACGAACGTTCTGCAACATTTCATTCTGCTGCAACATTAAAGCTTCACGGACTGTAGCAAGGGATTCAGCTAGTAATTCATACTGTTGCACTGAGTCTAACTCACTGAATAACTGTTTCAGCGAGTCATTAAGTGGGGTTGTGCGTCCTAATTGTTTATACATATCAGAAGGAATGAGCACGTTATCCATAATCCCAATCTCCATTATTCAGTTTTATTTGCTGTAATTTGGACTTCAACAGAGCCATTATCATCTGATTCAGCAAGTGATGATTTTTTAATTGTTGGAGCAAATGTTGCACGTGTTGTACCGGAAAGCACGTCAGGCGTTAAGGTATATTTCATACGTTTTACAGCAGCTTGATAGCGAGCGTTATTTTCAAGCGCATCTTGGCGTGTAATACCGAATTTCGGTAATTCTCAAGCACACCAAATGCACGACGAATTAATTTAGCTCGGACTCTAACCAATCGTATGCATCATCTTTTGTAAGTAATGCAATATGTGAAGCGGTCATCACTGTACGAGCTAACGAATCAAAATCAGCCAAAAGATACAATAATTGATAACCCAGCTGAGTATTCACAAAAATAGGGTATTGAATCGGAGCAATATTGGCGCAACGCTCAATTTGAAAGTTTTCAGGAATTTTCTCACTGTAGAGATTAACCATTCTCCAGGTCATATCTTGCATTTCTTTACGAAACCCTAATACTTTTTGTTCAAAACGAAGAAGATAATCATCAGCATAAGGATCATCTTGTTCGGCAGCTTGCTGAATTTGACTCAATAGAGATAGAGCATTAGGAATACTGAGAATTGATGATGTAACGACTTCTCCGGCTTCATTTTTAACTAAGTCACGACCATTCCAAAGACGTGTTGCATACTGAGTATGAAGCGTAAATGTAATCTCACTGCGTAATGGCCCAAGCTGTTGGTTGTATGTTGTTGTCATGTTATGTCACCTTTTATCATTTGGTTAAAATTTGTACTTTGTCCAGCCCCTGGACAGTGGTTAATTTTTGTTCACTGTGCAACCCTAGCACAGTGGTTAATTTTTGTTCACTGTGCAACCCTAGCACAGTGGTTAATTTTTGTTCACTGTGCAACCCTAGCACAGTGGTTAATTTTTGTTCACTGTGCAGTCCCAGCACAGTGGTTAATTTGTTCACTGTGCAGTCCCCGCACACTGGTTAAAATTTGTACTTTGTAAAGTCCCTTTACAGTGGTTAAATTTTGTACTTTGTAGAACCCTTCTACACTATTCACTTTTTATACAGCTTATTCAATTGCAAATTGAAGCCTTAAGTGTCAGAATGCGATCAGCTCTCGCTTTTCGCTCTTCTTTCAGATTGCACTGCATTGGTTTTATTGTGCTATCGGCTTTTCACATTATTAACTAAGCTAGTTTCATCATGTTGTGATAACCGATTTTTGATGATAATGATTGCGCTTGTGTAGCCAAAATTGTTCATACAAATATGGTTTAAATTCACCACGGTGTGCACGTTGGATTAATGTCACTACATAGCCCTTGTGGTTTTTCACTTCACCTTTTGCCACACGCTGTTCTAGCTCAAATAAAATCGCTTTACAGATTCCTAAATCAAGTCCACGCATTGCTTGCATAATTGCTGTTTTTTCCAATGATGAAAACTGAATATTAGTCGGCCAGTCAATTTCATCCGCATTACCAGTACAGTACGTATTTATATAAATACTAGTACTCTGTACTGTACAGTGAAAAACCTGAGTTCCCTTTTGGAACTAAGCCTGAAATCAATGACTTATCATCATTTTGGGTACTGAGTTCCCTTTTGGAACTCTGCTTGATTTTACTGAGTTCCATTTTGGAACTAAGGTGATTTTTACTGAGTTCCCTGTTTTTTCACTGAGTTCCTTATTGGAACTTAGTAAGTTTTCTTGAATAAATGTTGATTCTTCTTGCTCTGAAATATCCATTTTTGGACGTTTTTGATAGTCTTGAAGGCGAGCTCGCATCCAGTCAATGTGAGAAATATAATGCCACTGAGTATTATCTGAGAGCAGGTTTTCTACAATATGGTTTGCTACACCTCGCACAAAAGTTATCTCGATGCTGAATGGATTTTTCAAGGAGTGCGATGTAATCATGGTTTAATTGAATCAGTATCAATGATTGGCATAGGTTCATCGTGAAGGATGTAAAATTACCCCAATACTTGACCTTGCTCATTACGTACAGTTTCACAAAGTGTTAGCCAACGAGTTAATCTAGAGCATAACAACGTTTGACTCACCAGCTTACGTGAGAGTTCTGCTTCATCATAAGGTTTATCTGAAAGTAATTTTGCAAGCACTTCGTATGATGGGAACATGCCTGATTGAAATTCTCTTGCTTTGTATTTTATAAGTTGCCATGCCAATTTTGCTCTTGATGTTAAATAAGGATCAAATAGCAAACAGGTTGGAACTGTTTCATGCTGAGTTGCCAAAAAGAGCAACCCATGCTCTTTGTAATTTTTGTTTCCATAATTTAATTCTCTCTGAGAATATTTCATTTTTATTGTTGCAATGTGCTTAAAACATCTTTACAATAGCCAATGAACTTTCCCAAGTTCCTTACTAACGATATGAATAACGCCCAACTTAACGTAACGCACTAGGGTTGGGCGTTATGTTTTTAAGCTGCATTCAGCGGCTAACAAGTTTCAAATTTCAGTTAAATTAATACCGGTTTCTTCCGCAATTAAAATTAACAGCTCTAGTCCTTCTGTTGATTCAATTGTTTGAACATCACCTTTTATGCTCTTGCCATAAGTCCCAAATTAATTTTTCTTCCTCTTCGGTTGCAGCTGGCTTACGTCCCATTGGTTCTTGTTTTCCAAGTAGGCTACGACGAGCAGATACTTTTCGAAGTGGTTAAGCCGAGTAGGAATTGAGCATTGGATGGATGCACCTAACATTAATGCGCGATCAATAGGCGACGTTCTTGTGACGACATGCGTACTCGAGCCACTAATCGCCAAAAATGTATCGTGATTAATTTCAACTTTGGCAAAGGGAGCTTTGGTGTTAGCCAGTTCATAAACTTCCTCTGTGCTGAGTTTTTCAATTTCTTGCAATTCTTGTTTTGAGAAACCATAGTTCCGGCAAACATTGATATTGCCTTCTTGTAAATTAACCAAAAATCTCATTCAATACCACTTGGTTTAAATTGCTGAACATGCTCATTATGCATCTCCTTCTGAACGAATATAGCGAACGAGGCGAATTAAACGGAATAATTTAACTAGCGTGGTATCATCAATTTCTTGAGTATTGAGTAAATATTCCGGTAATAAGGTGAAAGATGTCTGTGGGTGCACATCTGTTTGTAATAAATTGAAGTCATACCACATCTGTGCTACACCGCTCACATCTTTATCTAATGGTTTTACGCGGTAAGTGTAATCAACAGGCTCTTTTACTACATGTTCAATGTAGTCAGTTAATCCAACACTTTCCGCAATGTCGAGTGCTAGTGAATAAGCTTCTACTTTATGCTGACGACCAGGATAAATTTTCCAAATATCATCAACTGGTTGACGGCCTACGCAAGCAAAGCCTAATCCATTTTCTTCTGCACGTTGTTGGCGTTGCTCCTGAATGCTCATGCCTGGAGTAATACCAAATTGTTGAGTTAAATTTTTAGCAAAATCAAAAGAAAGGCCATCTGAACTAGCATTAGTTTCATCAAACTCTTCATCCTCTGTTTTATCATCTGCTTCATTCTCAAATGAAGGAGAAATTTCAACACTTGCTTGCTTTAATACTGGCGCAGGTATTGATCAGGGTAGTCATTTTTGGAGTATTGACTACGCTAGGTTGAGATAATGTGTCTAATGCGGTTTCTTGTGGCTGTGGCGTATTAAAACGCTTGAACATCTTGGATGCTTTCTTGTACGCTTTGTTGTATTTCGTGTTGTTTTTGCGCCATTTTCTTGAATTTTTGCTCATCGAGATCAATTTCAAGGTAAAGGACTTCATAACTTGCACGATCACCTAACATGGATGACATTTCATCAATGAGATGGTCTTGGAATACTTTGATATGAAACGGTTGGTCATCATTACAACGAGCTAGGCTGTGTCCCCAAATTTCATCAAGGACACTTCCAATTCAAATTGATAATTTTGCCAAATGGCTAAGGCGTTATTACGAATCGCAAGCAATTTATCAATTGGCGCATTACCTAAACCGTTAAAAAGTACATCCGGGATATAAGGATAAAGATACTCAATGCAACGTCCCATCTTCGCAATCATTGAAAATTGAATGATATACCCATCTTTTTCTAACTCACTTGAAAGCTCGCGAGCAGAGGGATTTTTCTAACTTTTCTCGTGAGTATTCTTTCGCTTGCTGAATTCCCAACGCTTTCTCAATAAAGGTTAAATCTGCACGTGTATCATTTTCAATTAAATGACCAATAAGCAAATCTAATTCCGCTTCTACACTATCAGCACTTTTCACCTTTCCAGGGTTTATATAAGCATTCAATAGACCAAAAACGTTGATCTTGAGTCTCTGTAAACAGTTCTTTTAATGCTTGAATACGAGTATTCCCACCGTCAGCGATGATATAAAAAGGTTCTGCCAGGTCGTTGAGTGATATTTGGTTTATGATCAAGACCACGACGACGAATTGACTCTTTAATCATTTCAAAGTTAGGGATTACGTGTCTTACGAGGGTTGTGTTCATAAGGGCGTAATTTATCTAACGTAACAGTAATGTATTTAGATTGCGCAGGATAATGTGTTGCTGTTGTTGTTTGATAAGCAGCAGACTGATTATTAATAGGTTGAACATTTAATCCTTTTCGCAATCGCGTCTAATTGACTTTTGTTGTTTTATTTTTAGCAATAAATGGATTATTCATAATATCTATCCTGTGTCGTTAAATTCTCAAAAATGCTGTATTGACCTTGAAACAGTGTTTTTACTGTGGCTAACGGGCCATTACGCTGTTTACCAATGATGATTTCCGCAATGCCTTTATCTTCTGTGTCAGGGTTATAGATTTCATCTCTATAAAGATGAATGATGACATCAGCATCTTGTTCAAGAGCCGAGTCACGTAAGTCGGCATTGATTGGACGCTTATTAGCTCGATTTTCTAAACCTCGGTTTTAGTTGAGATAATGCATAAATTGGGCATCCAGTTTCTTTTGGCTAATTTCTTTAAATCATTGGATATTTCGGCAAGTTCTAAATTGCGATTTTCAGTTTTACTTCCAGTTCTCATTAGTTGGATGTAATCAATGAAAATCGCTTTAGGCTGCCGTATGACGAGTGTTTTTACGTACTGGCGCGTAAACGATGAGGTGTTAAAGAAGCTTCATCATCAATTAACAAACGACCTTTCCAGTCTTTTTAATTGTCCCCATTGCATTAGCAAGGCGAGTCCATTCTTCCTCTTCAGCTCAGTCGCTTGACGAATAGATTGCAAGCTGACGCGAGCGCATTGCCATAAAACGTTCTAATAGTTGATCAGCTGGCATTTCTTGACCGTAAAATTGGATAGGGCTGTCAGGAAATTTATCTAACGTACTTGCGGCAATCGTTTGTGCAAAGGTTGTTTTACCCATTGCTGGACGAGCTGCAATAATGATAAGTTCTCCTGGTTGACCGCCTGTTGTTGCTCTATCTAATTCAATAATGCCTGTTGGTGTTCCACTAACTGGATCGGCATTAATAGAGGACGTTTCCATGCGAGAAAGGATTCGCTCGAAACTGGCATTAAGATCAGCAACACCATCCGTCTCTTGTTCGATGACAATATTGGTATATTGCTTATCAACACTTTCCTCAAAAGAAGTTAATTCAATCTCATCTTTTGAAGATTGCATTTCAGTTACAATAAACTGGCCCAGAGTCAAAAACGACGTTGTTTGCTATAACGAGAAATAATCTCAGCATCGCAGTGATATTTGATGCAGAAGGGGTATTGTGAATAATGTCAGCTAAGTATGCTAATCCCCCTATCTGATCAATCAGTTTTTTATCTTTGAAATACTGCTCCAAAGTTAAAATATCAGCGGGTTTTCCTTGTGTTAATAGATGGCTAACACCTTCAAACAATGCTTTTTATGAGCTGAGACATAAAAATCATCAGAGCGCAGTAAAGTTGCGATCTCATCAAATTTGTCATTATCAATAATGAGAGCACCAATGACCGCACTTTCCGCTTCAATAGAAGCAATAAGTTTATCAGTCATATTAGCCTTCCTTTTTCATTGGTTTATCAAAAAGTGTTTTTGAATTGAGGGAGTAACAAGCAACACAGTTCTTTGATAACAGAATATTCAGCTTGGCTATGGCGATAAACTGGCAATGAATAAGTTGCAGCTTCTCTATATGCCACATGCGCAGGGATTGAAAAATCAAGGAAGGTTTTGCTTTTCATCAAAATTGGTTTCAAAATAGGACATGCAATTGATTGAGTACAAATTTCACGTCATTAGTATTATCAACGCAATTTGCGATAGCTTTGAGAGGTGGTAATTTGAAGCCAAATGATTCAAAGGTTTCTAAATCTTGATACATTCCGATAGTTCCACGGATAAATTCTTTCGCAGAAAGAATGTGTGGAAGAATAGGGCAGAATAGGATGTCAGCTGCTAAGACAGACATATCGACAGTAATGTCTCTAGTACCTCGAGTATCAACCACAATAACATCATAATTATCAATGTTTTTAATTAAGTGACTAAACTCGAATTGCACCATCAGGGGCATTACGTAGAGTTTGACTTACATTGTTTGATGGGTCATTTGATTGAATTAAATCCAAATTTGGAATGGATGTTTTTGAAATGATATGGGAAGGTTCAATATCACGACGGGTTAAAAACTCATAAATACCACCGGGAGCTTCTTCAGTTAAAGCATAATAAGAGCTTAAGGTTGGTTGAGTATCAGTATCAATAAGAAGAGTTCTTAAACCGTGGTCAGCGCAGAACGCCCCAATATTGGCAGCATTTGTACTTTTGCAGAACCGCCTTTAGTACAAGCGACAGTAATAATATAAGGTTTTTAGAAATAGAAGAGAAGTCCATAATTCCTCACCTAACGATAATTAAAAATTAAAGTTAAGTATTGGACTAGGTACTGATTATTGGTTTGGAATTAGATGGTGCCCGAAGCCAGACTTGAACTGGCACGCTCGAAAGGCGAGGGATTTTTAAATCCCTTGTGTCTACCGATTCCACCACTCGGGCATCGAGTGATTAACTAACTGCGTGGTTATGGAGGCGTGTCCCGGAGTCGAACCGAGCTGCATGGATTTGCAATCCAGTGCATAACCGCTTTGCTAACACGCCGTTAGTTTGGAGCGGGAAACGAGGCTCGAACTCGCGACCCCGACCTTGGCAAGGTCGTGCTCTACCAACTGAGCTATTCCCGCATACGCTGTTAGTGCGGTGCATTTTACGGGAATTTGAAATTCTGTCAATCGAAGATCTTAAAAATTCAAATGTTGAAAAATCTTCGTTTCGGTTGAAATTACAGCAAAATTTGCTACAAGAATATAATTTTTACAGAGTTTTCAATTTCTACTTTTTATCATGAGTGGCTTTATGACAAAATTGGAGCGTTTTTGCCGCCATTAAATAAAGAAAAGTGCAGTCAAGTTTTTGCATGTTTTAGAGGTAAATTATGACACAACAATATTCTATCGATACATTATTAGCCCAAGCGGGGAATCGCAGCGATGAGCGCACAGGTGCGGTTTCAACGCCAATTTATCTTTCAACAGCTTATGGCCATCATGGGATTGGTGAAAGTACCGATTTGATTATACCGCACGAAAAATCCAACGCGTAGTGTTTTGGAAGATACCGTAGCAAAATTAGAGAATGGTGATCGTGGTTTTGCTTTTGCTTCAGGTATGGCAGCAATTCAAGTGCTGATGAACCTATTTAAAGGCCCAGATGAATGGATTATATCAAGTGATGTATATGGTGGGACTTATCGTTTATTAGATTTTGCCTATAAAAATAATAACAGCGTAAAAACCCGTTTATGTGAATACCGCTTCTCTCGCTGAAATTGAAGCCGCTATTACAGCGAATACAAAAGCGATTTTTATTGAAACGCCATCTAATCCATTAATGGAAGAGTGTGATGTAGCAGAAATTGCGAAATTAGCGAAAAAACACAACTTGTTAATGATTGTGGATAATACTTTCTTAACTCCTGTGCTATCTCGTCCATTAGATTTAGGCGCAGATATTGTGATCCACAGTGGTACAAAATATATTGCAGGTCATAATGATAGTTTAGTGGGCTTAATTATTGCGAAAGGACAAGAACTTTGTGATCGTATCGCCTATATTCAAAATGGTGCAGGAGCAGTACTTTCGCCATTCGATTCTTGGTTAACCGTGCGTGGTATGAAAACCCTTTCATTACGGATGAAACGCCATCAAGATAATGCGAAGGCAATTGCAGAATTCTTACGCCAACAGCCACAAATTGATAGCGTATTATATCCAAACAAAGGCGGTATGCTGTCTTTCCGTTTGAAAGATGAAAATTGGGTAAATACGTTCTTAAAATCAATCAAGTTGATTACCTTTGCAGAAAGTTTAGGCGGAACAGAAAGCTTTATTACCTATCCAGCAACCCAAACTCATATGGATATTCCAGAAGCAGAACGCGTCGCTCGTGGTATTACAAACACATTATTGCGTTTTTCTGTTGGTTTAGAAGATGTGGAAGACATCAAAGCCGATTTATTACAGGCCTTTGCACAACTTAAATAATTAGTTTTTATCAATCGGACTAATCTGTGCAATTCAATATGCCTTGCTATTATGCATAACATCAATTAACGTTAGGTGTTGATTCGTCAGCACCTTATTAAATAAGGAAACAAAAATGAGCGAAGTATTACATATTAATGATGCAGATTTTTGAAACTGCGTTGCAGCAATCTGATATCCCAGTATTAGTGGATTTCTGGGCACCTGGTGTGGCCCTTGCAAAATGATTGCGCCAATTTTTAGATGAAATCGCACCTGAATTTGCAGGTAAAGCAAAAATCGTTAAAATCAACGTAGATGACAACCAATTAGTTGCAGGTCAATTTGGTGTACGTAGTATCCCAACTTTACTACTTTTCAAAAATGGCCAACTTGTTGCAACACAAGTCGGTGCGTTACCAAAAAATCAATTAGCGGCGTTTATTAATCAACACCTATAATTGAGTTATTAAACATAAAGAGCGGTCAAAAATAGCGATGTTTTTGATCGCTCTTATTTTTCTCTCGCCAATAAGTAGCAAAAACGAGGGTTTTCCGAGTTGGTTAATCCACGATATTTATAGGTGATTGTAGTACCGATAGGCGGTGGATTTTCGCGCTCACTAAGATTAAATCCTGAACCGATTTTGAATTTTCCACGATGATTTTCACAGGTGAGCGATCCGAGTATATTCTCAAATTGTCCTTTTCCTTTGTGATGTGCTATCACAGTGCATTCTTCATCATAAGTGCTTTTTAACTTTAAAATTTGTGTACTGCGTTTTTCTTTCGTAAGGGAGCATTCGGATTTCGTACATACGATGCCTTCACCTTTTTGCTTCAACTTCATGTAAATACTTGAATAAATGCGTTTTATCTCGGATTGGGATTTGCGGAATAATCTTGATATAAGGCGTAGGGTGCTCTTTCAAATAATCTTCTAAGGTTTTGAGACGTTCAAATAGATTTCCTGAGGCATTAGGCACATCAAAAACATAAAGTATTAATTTTGCCCAATTATCACCTTTAAAGGATTTTCGTAATAGAAACAATTTCTTCAAATTGATTACGTTCACTAAATAGCTCACCATCAATGGCAAAGGCGGAAATTGAGCCGTAAAGTATGCAGGAACAGGTAAGGGCAATCCTTGACGACTTAATAATGTTTTGCCATCCCAATAACCTCATACCCCATCTAATTTTTCAGACATTACCCAACCTTGAACATCTTGGTTTTCATAAGTGCCTAATAGCATTAAATCTTGCTCATTCGCCCAGGGTTATTTGGCTGAATAGAAGGCTAAGTAGTAAGTAAATCGCTCTCATGATGTTTCCTTTTTAAATTTATTGAGTTTAAAAAGTGCGGTCATTTTTACAGCGTTTTTAATTGAATCTGTGATTCGTATCGCAAAAATAATGAGAAGTAAGCTGAAAAATGAGAGATAAGAAAGAGCGCTAGATTATTTGAAATGAACGCTATACAATGCCAACGCGATTTTCGAATTTTTAATTTTTAAGGAGAATAAAATGTATTTTGATCAAATTAAAGCTGAGCTTGTGGAAGCACAAGACGTACTAAATAAGTTTGTTTCAGATGATAACAACATCAAACTCATTGAAAAAGCAGCTAAATTGTTAGCGGAAAGCTTTAAAAATGGCGGGAAAGTATTATCTTGCGGTAATGGTGGTTCTCACTGTGATGCTTACACTTCGCAGAAGAACTAACCGGTCGTTATCGTGAAAATCGTCCGGTTATCCCGATTGCAATTTCAGATGTAAGTCATTTAAGCTGTAAGTAATGACTTTGGTTATGAATATGTTTTCTCTCGCTTTGTTGAGGCCGTCGGTAAAGAAGGCGATGTTTTATTCGGATTATCAACATCAGGCAATTCTAAAAATATCTTAAATGCGATTGAAGCGGCAAAAGCAAAAGGCATGAAAGTGATTGCGATGACAGGCAAAGATGGCGGTAAAATGGCAGGTTTAGCGGATGTTGAAATTCGAGTGCCACACTTTGGTTATGCAGATCGTATTCAAGAAATCCACATCAAAAGTGATCCATATTTTTAATGATGTTAGTTGAATTTGAAATGGTGAAAGAGGCCTAATTCGCGACAAGTGCGGTTTAAAAATTCAATGATTTAAAGATCCCAAAAAGTTTTTGGGATTTTTATAAAAATTCTTGCATAAATAATCACTAAAAAGTAATATTTATTCATTCTTACGAATCAATCAGGGATAGCAGTAAACTTAAAAATGGCGATTAGTGTTAAAAATTTGAATTTCTTTTATGGTTCATCACAGGCATTGTTTGATATCAATCTTGATGCACAAGAAGGCGATACCGTGGTGTTACTCGGACCAAGTGGGGCAGGGAAAAAGTACGTTAATCCGTACGTTAAATTTATTAGAAGTACCAACCTCTGGTGAATTGCATATTGCGAATAATCACTTTGATTTGTCTCAAGCGAATAATAATCCAAAAGCCATTCGCCAACTTCGTCAAGATGTGGGGATGGTATTCCAGCAATATAATCTTTGGCCACATTTAACAGTGATTGAAAACCTAATTGAAGCGCCTAAAAAAGTGTTAGGCATTAGCGAGGAAGAAGCGAAAAAAGATGCATTAGAACTTTTAAAACGTTTACGTTTGGAAGAGCATGCCGATCGTTTCCCCTTCATTTTATCAGGTGGTCAGCAACAACGTGTTGCCATTGCTCGAGCATTAATGATGAAACCGCAAGTGTTGTTGTTTGATGAGCCAACGGCTGCACTGGACCCAGAGATTACAGCTCAGGTTGTTGATATCATTAAAGAACTTCAACAAACAGGTATTACTCAAGTGATTGTGACCCACGAAGTGAATGTGGCACAAAAAGTGGCGACAAAGGTCGTTTATATGGAACAAGGTAAGATTATTGAAATGGGCAGTGCAGATTGCTTTGATAATCCAAAAACCGAACAATTTAAACAATATCTTTCACACTCAGAATAAGGAAACACAACATGAAAAAAATTACTTTTAACTGCAATGTTAATGGGCTCAGCTTTTGCTGTAAATGCACAAGAAATCACTTTCGCTATGGAACCGAGCTACCCGCCATTTGAAACAACGAAATGAAAAAGGGTGAAATCATCGGTTTTTGATGTGGATGTAGCGAATGCAATTTGTAAGGAAATTCAAAGCAACTTGTCACTTTAAGAGCCAAGCTTTTTGATGCATTGATTCCAAGCTTGAAAGCAAAAACGTTTTGATGCAGCGATTTCTGCGATGGATATTACTGAAGCGCGTGCAAAACAAGTTTCATTTTTCTAATGCGTATTATGATAGCACAGCAAGTTATGTGGCTTTAAAAAGGCAAAAGCAGATTTAGCTTCAGCAAAAACTATTGGTGTTCAAAACGGAACAACATTCCAACAATATACTGCGGCAGAAAGCAAACAATATAATGCGAAAAGCTTATGCCAGCCTTCAAGATGCAATCTTAGACTTAAAAATGGTCGTATTGATATCATCTTCGGTGATACAGCGGTGCTAGCTGATATGATTTCAAAAGAGCTGAAATTCAATTTGTAGGCGACAAAGTGACCGACAAAAATATTTCGGTAATGGTTTAGGGTATCATGGTAAATAAATCAAGCAAAGAATTGCTAGAAAGCTTGAATAAAGGTTTAGAAACCGTGAAAAGCAAACGGCGAATACCAAAAAATCTATGATAAATGGATGACTAAATAATCTATGTTTTATGATTATCTTACATTAATTGGACATGCAGCCCTAATGACCTTAGGGCTTGCTATTTGCTCGTTAATTGTCGGTTTATTGCTCAGTATTATTTTTACGGCTTTAGAAGCGAATAAATATGTATTTATTGCGAAACCAACTTCTGTTGTGATCGCTTTATTGCGTGGTTTACCGGAAATTTTAGTGGTTCTACTGATTTATTTTTGGTTCAACCCGTCGTAGAAATGCTAACGGGCGAATATATTGAATTCAGCGCCTTTGGTTGTGGTGTATTTGCATTGTCTTTGATTTTTGCCTCTTATGCTTCACAAACTTTACGTGGTGCGATTCAAGCCATTCCAAAAGGGCAGTGGGAATCAGGTGCAGCGTTGAGATTAAGCCGTCCTTATACCTTCATCAATTTAATCATGCCACAAGTATGGCGACATGCTTTACCGGGTTTAAGCAACCAATGGCTCGTGTTATTAAAAGATACCGCACTGGTGTCATTAATCGGGGTAGATGATTTAATGCGTCAAGCAGGATACATCAATACGAACACCCATGAGCCTTTCACTTGGTATGGTATTGCTGCGTTAATTTATTTGGTGATTACGTTGATCAGCCAAGCAGGTATTCGAAAATTAGAATTACGTTTCACTCGATTTGAACGGGGAGTCGAATAATGTTTCAAGGTATTTAGCAGTGATTGCTCAAGGGATTCCGACTAGCCTGTTGCTTACTGTCGTGTCTTTGTTTATTGCCTTTTTCTTAGCGTTAGGTTTAACCTTCTTGCTTTCTATTGGTGATAAATTGGTAAAAAGTGCAGTCAATTTATTCCTTGTTTTATTTACAGGTACCCCGCTTTTAGTGCAATTTTTCTTAATTTATGCAGGCCCTGGCCAATTCAAATGGTTGGTAGATAGCCCATTATGGGGATTATTTTCCAACGCATGGTTCTGTGCAGCATTAGCTTTAGCATTGAATAGTGCGCTTATTCAACCCTAATTATTCCACGGGCAGTAAAAAGCGATCTCTAAAGGCCAATGGGAAAGCTGTGCGGCATTAGGTTTAAGTCAGTATGCAGACTTTAAAAATCCTCATTCCTTATGCGTTAAAACGCGCACTCCCGTCTTATACCAATGAAATTATCTTGGTATTTAAAGGGTACGGCATTAGCTTCTACCATTACGATCATGGATATCATGGGATATGCTCGCCAACTTTACGGTACTGAATATGATGCGCTAACTATCTACGGTATTGCAGGCGGTATTTATCTTATTATTACTGGTATTGCCACTTTATTACTCCGTCGGTTAGAAAATAAAGTATTGTCATTCGAACGTATTGATACCGCCAAAAGCATAAAAGTGCGGTCAAAAATAGACAACAAATCGGGCAGTTTAAAAATTGCCTGATTTTTATATGATTAAAGAAATATATTTATTTATGAGGCACATTATGTCTGAATCATCTTCCTAAAATTCCATCCTCGAGTACTACGGTTAATTCCGAAAAACTATTCCATTAGCTCATTAGAACTGCGAGAAAATTGCTTAGCATTAGGCATTGAGCGTGATTTGCTGCAGTATTCAGCGTGCATTGAGATACACTATGTGAGCAGTTTGAAAATTGACTGCAATACCAATGATAAGCCCTAGCTATCGTTGGAAGCCTGATGCAAAAAGCTTAGATATGCAATTTTACATGAACAACAATCGTTAGTGTTGATGTTGGCAAAAGCAATATTTAGCTGGCATTTTACAGCCAATATTATGCAATCGATGGAAGGGTTCTTTAAACGAAGCGGATTACAATCTTGCTATGAGACACATAAAAAGGAGCCTCGAATGGCTCCAATAAAGTGGCTGCTACCCAACTAGTCAGCCATTGTTGCTGCAAAATTGATCCTGGAAATTTTTCAAAGCAAATTAGTATCGCACTTTTATCAAAAACCGATTTTTACAGGTGCATTATCGTGTATTCACGGCAAAGAACATAAGGCAAAAGTTAGACCTCTAGCCCTTGTTCAGCAGGTCCTAGCAGTTATGTGGTGGCAGAATATGAACATGGAGATATTTTACATGTAGCGCTTGCATCGTTTACTTGAAGTGAATGTCTGCACAATGCAATTTGAACGCCGAAAATTTAATCTACAAAAGCTTATGTTGAAAGCCAAAAATTTGGTTTTAGTTCAGATGAAAAATTCACTTCTTTCCGCGATGATAAAGAAACAGGTGGATTTTTAAACGAAACACCATATCAACTGATCAAACGGTAAAGATTATGGCTGCTGACTATGAAATTTCCACTACCGTGATTGAGAGCGCCATGCTGGAGTAGGTGGGATTGCCCATTTTGGTGAGATTACCGAAATTGACCCGCACTTATTTAGACGAAATGCCTAACGACATAAATTGTCGCTTCATCTTTTATCATTAAGCCATCAACGAGAGGGCATTAAAATAGAAGAAAATTGTTTATATTGATATGGATAATGTGATGGTTGATTTCCGTCTGGTATTGCAAATTAGATGAGAAAAACTAAGCAAGAGTATGACAGGCGATATGATGAAGTCGAGGGCATTTTTAGCTTAATGGAACCCATGCCAAACGCCATTTCTGCCGTTCATAAATTGATGAAGAAATATCATATTTACGCACTTTCTACCGCGCCTTGGCATAATCCATCAGCTTGGAGCGATAAGTAAAATGGATTCAGCGTTATTTTTGGTGAGAAAAAGGCTCGCATTATACAAGCGGTTAATTTGTATCTCACCATAAAACCTGAACCAGGCGATTATTTAATTGATGATCGCACTAAAAATGGAGCGGATAAATTCGAAAGGTAAGCACGCATTTTGGTACTGAGCAATTTGCTAACTGGAACTGCGTACTATCTTATTTGGACTGCTGGCCCTTTTACGCCAGGTGATATTTTGCAAGATTGCTTGAAAAAGCCAGCCGCCATCGTGCAAGTTGAAAATGAAGAGCAAAGTCAGATCATTGGTGCTTTTTGCCGATCGCTATAAATGGCGAAGTGTTTAATTTGGCATGTGTTTATGCGGATGAAAGCAGCAACCGAACAGAAAATGGTCTATTTAATTATCAGCCCTTATCTCAGTGATGAATTTAAAATGCGTATTGAGTATGTGCTCATATTCAAGCGGAATATGACATAGTTATTACGCTCAAAATCACAGCTAAAACAATATTTTCAACGTCTTTCAGAAGCCATTCTTGCACATTGAAAGCTATACTTATCAACCCCTTTATAAAGCAGGGAATATATTTGGCATGATGGCTAGAGATAGACAGGTTGATGAAATTTTAGAACAAAAAGGAGCCTGAAAAGACAATGGAAAGAAACCAATTTGCGTGGTATTAACGGGCGCTGGAATTAGTGCCGAAAAGTGGTATTCCTACTTTTTAGAGCGGAAGATGAAGCGTGGGCTGGGCATAAAGTAGAAGAAGTTTGCACGCCTGAAGCCTTAAAAAGAAAAACCGAGCAAAAGAAATATTGCGTTTTATAATGAACGACGTCAGTAATGCTCAAGCTGCAGAGCCTAATGCAGCACACTTGGCTTTGGTTGAATTGGAAGCGTTTTTATGAAGTTCATATCATTACCCAAAATGTGGATGATTTACATGAGCGAGCGGGAATACTAACGTACTCCATTTACATGCGTAGAATTGAATAAAGCTCGCAGCAGTTTTTAATACCGATTACATTGTTCCATGTTTGGGTGATCAACTGTTAGAGGATAAGGATAATCACGGTCATCCAATGCGTCCACATATCGTCTTTTTGGGGAAAAATGTACCTATGTTTCCTAAAAGCAGAAAAAGTTAGTGAAAAGGCAGATATTGTGATTGTTGTGGTACTTCATTGCAAGTTTATCCAGCTAATGGATTGGTAAATCTCGCTCCATATGGTTCACTTATCTATTTGATCGATCCTAATCCCAATACAGGGGTTTTGTTCGTAAGCAAGTAGATTGCAATCAAAGAAAAAGCGGGTGAGGGCGTACCGAAAGTGGTCGCTGAGTTATTGGAGAAAATTAAAAATCATGAAAAACAACTGCATCTTTTTAAACAATAGCGACTTCGGTCGCTATTTATCATTTCTCTTGCTGCAGCATATGCATAATAAGCCTAATAAGCGTTTCTTTTTGTTTTGGATCAGATTCAGCAACTAATAAAGTGAGTGCTGCAAGCCCAGTATCATTGATAACAGGATGTCCATTCTGATCAAACAAACGCCCATTTCTATGTAAGAAATCCACAAATAAAAATGCGCCACTACGTTTATTACCATCAGAAAAGGATGGTTCTTAACGACAAAATAAAGTAAATGTGCCGCTTTTTGCTTCAATGCTTGGATAAGCGGGTTCACCAAATACACTTTGATCTAAATTACCTAGAATCGCAGATAAGCCATTATCTCGTTCACGTCCAAACAGATCACTTGCTTCACCTTTTGCCATCAGCTGTGATTTTAACTCTGCTAGTGCAGAACAAGCCTCAGCATAAGTCGGTAATGTACCGCCTTGCTGTGTTTGTGGTTCAGTAAGTAAACCTTCATCATATTGTTGTAGCCATAAAAACGTATGCGTATAACGGCTGACAATATCCACTAATCCACGACCACTTTCTAGCGTTAATTCCGCTGAATTTGCTGTTTTTTTGAATAAGCGCAAGTGCTTGTTTCTAATTCGTGAGCATTTTGCTGTAAACGTTTTTGGTTAATGGCATAGCCTTTGAGTCAGATATTCTTTTAAACTGCAGTTGCCCAAATTCTAAATTTAGTACCTAAAATGAATTAACTCTATAGCCCACAGATATAATTACATCAAGATTATAGTATTCGATTGTTCGATGAATTTGTCTTTTTGCCTTTCAATTTGAACTGTTGCATTTTTGCAACAGTTGCTTCTCTATTTAACTACGCCATTAGTATAGATATTGCGTAAATGACGTGAAATAACGGACTTATCTCGCCCAAATAAATCAGCCATCTGCTGTAAACTTAGCCAAACGGTGTCATTTTCAAATCTTACTTCACTTGCAGTTTGCTGCCATCTTGAGCTTGGTAAATTTTTAATCGGATTTTGGTTATTCATATTCTTTTTCCTAATAAATTACATGTATATATAAACAGATAAATGTACATATTGCAACACAGATAATCTTATTTGCAAACAATCTTCTAAAAATAACCGCTTGTAATATTCACTAACGACACGAAATGTCGCTTTCCTTCCATATAATTTTTTTCCATAAAAGAGATTTTTTACCTCTTACAACACACTAAGCCCTTTTTATAGAAACAACACAGGAGCAAACTTATGGCAATGAAAGTGACTTTTAAAACGCGATCACTTTTTGAGGATGTAAAAATTCGTGCAACAAGAAAAATTTACATCTGGTTCACTGGATTCAACGCAAATTTAGTTTTAGGCTTTAATCGAGCTGCGAGAATTGTAGCGCAGCTAGAAGAAGCTGGCGTTATTTCACCAATGAAAAATGGGCAGAGAAAGTATTATGAAAAATGACTTAAATTATGCAGTAGAACTTATCCGCAAGGCTGATGGCATTTTTAATTACGGCCGGGGCTGGAATGAGTGTGGATTCAGGTTTGCCGGATTTTAGAAGTGTCGGCGGGTTTTGGAATGCCTACCCAATGTTTTAAAAAGCCGCAATATCAATTTCCAAAGATATTGCGACGCCATTGGCTTATGAAATCCATCAAGAGTTAGCTTATTGGTTTTACGGGCATCGCTATGTCGTATATCGAGCAACAATCACATGAGGGGCTACCAAATTTTTAAAACGTTGGGCAGAAAAGCAAACCGCATGGTTATTTTGTTTTTACAAGTAATGTGGATAGGGCATTTTCAGAAAGCGGGATTTGAAGAAGGGCGTATTTATGAAGTGCATGGCACACTAGAGCGTCTGCAGTGTGTGCATAATTGCCGTGATTTGAGCTGGTCTGCAAGAATTTCCAACCAGTGGTGGATAACGAAAACTTGCGCTTATTGAATGAGCCACCTCGTTGTCCTTATTGTCAGCGTTTAGCAAGACAAAATGTACTCATGTTTGACGATTATTTTACAGCAGTAATTATCAAAATTTAAAAACGAAATAAAGCTCGATTTATGGTTAAAAGAGTGCAAAATCTCGTCGTCATCGAACTGGGTGCAGGGAAAAGCCATTCCAACTGTGCGTCGATTTTTCTGAACGTACGGCGAAAGCCAAAAAAGGGTGGATTTATCCGTATTAACCCACAAGATGCAGGTGTGCCGAAAATGCACTTTTTAAGTCTCGAGATGCAGGCGTTAGATGCGCTAAAAGCGATTGATCGCCTTCTAAATCCTTCTCAACAAGCGGTTGAATAATGGAAAATTTTTGCGAAATTACCTTCTGCCAACAAATTGGCGGTAACAAGCGACACAACCAAGATGCCCTTTTTAATGGTGAGGCGGTGTTTCAATATAAACTCAAAACAGCTGAAAAACGCCTTGAAAACCGACCGCACTTTATTGTGGGCGTGGCAGATGGTATTTCCAATAGCAATCGATCTGAAAAAGCGAGCAAGTTGGCAATGCAATTATTAAGCCAAATGGAAAGCATAAGTCGTCAAACGATCTACGATTTACAATCCAGTTTATCAGCAGAATTAGCAGAGGATTATTTTGGCTCAGCAACCACTTTTGTGGCGGCTGAGATTGACCAAACAACCGTGAAAGCCAAAATTCTCAGCGTAGGCGATAGTCGTGCTTATTTAATTGACGCTCAAGGAAAATGGCAACAAATTACGCAAGATCATTCTATTCTGTCTGAATTATTGACTGATTTTCCCGATAAAAAAGAAGAAGACTTTGCCACGATTTATGGCGGTGTTTCTTCTTGTTTAGTCGCCGATTATTCCGAATTTCAAGATAAAATTTTTATCAAGAAATTGAAATTCAACAAGGAAAGTTTGATTACTGTGTTCTGATGGATTAACAGATGAGCTTTCTGCTGAAGTAAGAGAAAAGATTTGGAAACAATATGATAATGATAAATCTAGATTGACTGTTTACCGTAAGTTAATTGAAAAACAAGATTTTATGATGATTTATCAGTTATAATCTATGCGTTTTTAATTAACCTAAGGAGCCTCTATGGCAAATAATATTAATCAGATAGTTGATTCTTTAATTTCTATCAATCAAGTGATAGAAAATTTTAGATTACAACGAGATGGAGTGTGCGATTCTAATCGTTTTAACCCGTTTCAATTTTTACGAACGGATGAGATGGGGCTGTCTAAGATTCTTGCATTTTATTGAGATCCAGACAGAAACACATGGGCAAGGTGATTTATTTCTAAATAGTTTTTAAAATTTATTGGTAAACACCAGTTTCTGGCTTATAAAAAGTCAATATTTATCGTGAAAAACAACTAAAAGAAACAACTAAAGAAAATCGCCGTCATGATATTTTTATTGAAGTTTTATTAGACAATAAAAATAGCCTGGGTGATTTCTAGTGAAAAACAAATTACAGGAGCAGTTGATCGAGAAGATCAGATGAATGATTATGCTATGAATCTCAAGAATTATGTTTCGAGTCTTATTTTTCTTATTTATCTTCCTGTATTTAGTAATAATCCACCAGAAATATCTATTTCTGAAAAGGACTAGGGCTAAATTAATGACTAGAAGAAAGCAATGGTATTATCTGCAAGTATGATTATACAGTGACTTGATAATACTATAATTATTGCACAGCTGTAAAAACAATTTTGTAATGATTTTTAAAAATTTTTAAGTGAGGATATTATAGAAATACTCAGAATTCAAATGAATTAGTTGAATATTTAGTTAATAATGATAAGGTATTATTTTCTAATTAACAGTGCTTGAAGCCAAGAAGTCACTGTATGAAAAACTTATTAAAATGTTGATTGAACAATTAAAAATTAGATGTTTCCGTTATATTGAATTAATTAATTATGGTTTTTGAGTTTGATGAAACATGGGACCTTTAACAATAAAGAATACGAGTTATATCTAGGTGATGAAAAGTTTTGGTGTTTCAATATGTTTTTGCTACAAAAGAAGCACGTGATCACTTACTATGGAGTTTATGCTCATGGTGACAAGTTATTTGATGATATGACTAAAAATTTTTCCATGATTTATGTATTCAGAATAATTTTTGATGAGACCAGAGGATATTATCCTGTATCGAAATGGTTTGAAGATGAATATGAAGTATGGGATGCAACAGTTCTTAGTAAGATTCCTAGTGGCGAGCTCGCGAACTATATTTTTCGAGTTATGGAACCATTACTGAGATATAATCTCAAAGAACTTAGATAAAATAAAAGAGTTAAAATGGAAAACGCTAGCGACACGCTTTTGTCGCACCTCACTAAAAATACTCCTTACCAACCCAGTAAGGAGTATTTTTATGTCTGAATATAAGTTAAACCCGCCGACAGTATCTTCTTATACTGAAAATATGATGCTCAAAAATTTTATTTGAGCATAAAGGTTTTTCGAAGTGTTTCGGAGAGCAGCTGGCGAAGCGATGAAGTGCTAGTGCGTTTGGACTGCCAGAAGAATTAGAGAATGATAAAAATTTTACGCGCAGTTGCTCGTCGGCTTTTTAAAAGAGCGTTATAAAACACTCCAAAAATCCACGCACTTTTTATCGGAGTTTATGGAAACAAGCTATGAAAAATTTGGCAAGTTTGGCGGAATTTTTGCAGCTGAATCCCGTTGAACAGGAACTTCTCGCTTTGCCATGCATTTACGCAGTGAAGGACCTGTACAGATTTGTTTAAGTGCTTGCCGAAATCGGATTTGCAAAGAACGGCTGCGATCATGGCGGATTTACTGAAACAGCCAAAAAATGAGATTCTGTCCGCCTTAAAGAAAGGCAGTAAACTCGATGCTTATGGGCTAATTGATCGGAATTATCGCCTAGATGGTGTGCAGATTATTTAGCGTGGGGTGAAACCTTAGATTTTGATGAATTTGTAACAAAGCCTCTAAATGAATATGCGCTGTTGAAATCTTGTACAGAAATACCTCAAGTGCCAAGTTTGCAACTGGATGATTTTGCACATATTGCTCGCATGAAAGAGATGATGTTGACCTATTTACAACAGGCAATAAAACATCATCGGAAAGGCGTGAATCTTTTAATTTATGGCGTGCCCTGGCACCGGTAAAACCGAATTTGCCGGGTTGCTTGCACAGGCATTAGGGATTTCGGCGTATAACATTACTTATATGGATTCTGACGGAGATGTTGTGAAGGCAGAGCAACGCCTGAACTATAGTCGTCTTGCTCAAACGCTATTGAACGGGAAGCAGGCGCTTTTAATTTTTGATGAAATTGAAGATGTGTTTAACGGCTCGCTTATGGAGCGTTCTGTTGCACAAAAAAATAAAGCGTGGACAAATCAGTTGTTGGAAAACAATAACGTGCCGATGATTTGGTTATCCAATTCGGTACACAGCATAGATGCGGCTTTTTGCGTCGCTTTGATTTTGTGTTTGAAATGCCGGATTTACCGCTGAAAAAATAAATCGGCGTTAATTTCGCAGCTGGCAGGCGGTAAATTAACGGCGGAATACATGCAACATTTTGCCAAAGTGCGGTCACTTTCACCGGCGATTTTTAACGCGGTGTTCAATGTAGCAAATGCGGTTGATAACGGCAAAAAGCTTTTTCTGAGGTCTTGCTTACACTCTTTAATGAAACCTTACAGGCACAAGGTCAAAAAGAAAATTGAGCCGTTGGTGGAAAAGTAAACAGAGTTATCAGCTTGAGTGGGTTTCCTGCAATGAAAATATTCATAAAATCACCGAAGGATTAATGCGAACCAAAAAGGCAGAATTTGTTGTTATGGTCCGCCTGGGCACAGGGAAAAACCGCTTGGGCAGGGTTGGCTTGCGCGAGCAGTTAGATATGCCGTTGTTGCTTTGCAAAGGGTCTGATTTGCTCGATCTTATGTCGGCGGAACAGAACAAAAAATTGCGGAGGCATTTGAATCAGCGAAGCGTGATAATTGTTTGCTAGTGCTGGACGAAGTGGATACCTTCCTGTTTTTCACGCGACGGTGCAGAACGTAGTTGGGAACGTTCTCAAGTCAATGAGATGTTGACACGAAATTGAGCGTTTTGAAGGTTTAATGGTGGTTTCAACAGAATTTGATGAATGTGCTGGATCCAGCAGCATTACGGCGTTTTGATTTAAAATTGAAGTTTGATTATTTAACGCTGCCACAACGCTTAGATTTTTGCTAAACAACAAGCAGAAATTTTAGGGTTGCCGTTGTTATCGGAAGAGGATTTAAGTCAGATTGAATCGCTTAATCTGCTGACGCCTGGAGATTTTGCCGCAGTGGCTCGTCGTCACCAATTTTCGCCTTTTCAAAAGGTGCAAGATTGGTTAATTGCACTGCAAGGCGAATGCGAAGTGAAACCAGCATTTTCTGCAATGACACGACGGATTGGGTTCTGATTAAAGTGCGGTCAAAATTCTCATTGTTTTTTTGACCGCACTTTTTCATTCTCCTGTCAGCCAACTTGAGCAAAAATAACGATGGTGAAAATAGCGAACCAAATAAAGGTGAAGTTTAGTGCTTTTTCGATTAATTTCGGCATTATGTTGGCGTCGTTCTTCGAGTTTTTGTTTGTAAATTTCAAGATCTTCTTCTTTAAAAGAAAAACCACAATTTGGACAAAATTGAGCAGATTCGCTGATTTTTTTACGACATTCAGGGCAGCAGTAAGAGCCATTTATGATCCTTTTTAATTATTTGAATTTATGAGCTTATTGTAAGTGAAAAAGCGTAATGATAAACGTGATATGAGATCACAAATTTGAAACATTGTAAAAATTAAAATTTTTGATTTTGAGAATTTTAACTTAGAATACCGCTAGACGAAGTCTAGCATATGACTAGATTTCGGTATTCATTTATTCTGAGGAGTATTTTTATGTTGTGGTTTTTCTTCTGCGTGGCGTTGTGCTTGCAGGTTATTTCTTTATAGTCGAGTGATTGAGCGCATTTTTGTGATCAATCCAAATCGTCAAACGCCAGCGTATACCATGAATGATGGCGTTGACTATATGCCAATGTCTAAAACCAAGATTTGGTTAATTCAATTATTAAACATTGCTGGTACAGGCCCAATCTTTGGTCCGATTCTTGGTGCGTTATACGGACCAGTTGCTATGCTTTGGATCGTCGTTGGTTGTATCTTTGCTGGTGCAGTACACGATTATTTCTGCGGAATGTTAAGTGTGCGTAATGGCGGGAGCATCTATGCCAAATCTTGCGGTAAATACTTAGGTCGTCCAGTTAAAGCATTCATTAACGTATTAGCTGTTGTACTTTTATTATTAGTGGGTGTGGTATTCGTAGCAAGTCCTGCTCAATTAATGGGGACGATTACAATGGATGTGTTCGGTGCTGCATCAGGTAGCATTTCTATTAGCAATGCGGAAGAAATCCATCAGGTAGCTGAAGCAGGTGGTATTACCGTTTGGGGTATGGATAAAGCGACTGTTATCAGTGTTTGGACTGCTATCATCTTCATTTACTATATTCTTGCGACATTACTTCCAGTTGATAAAATCATTGGCCGTATCTATCCGTTCTTCGGCGCATTATTGCTATTTATGTCTGTGGGTATGGTATATGGTTTAGTCAGTGCAGATCTAAGCTCAGCGGATCCAATTTCTTTCTATCGTTCTGTGGACGGTATGTCTTTTGAGAAATTCTTCCAAAACTTTGAAACCCGTGCAGATTTACCATTATGGCCACTCTTGTTCTTAACAATCTCTTGTGGTGCATTATCTGGTTTCCACGCAACACAAAGCCCATTAATGGCTCGTTGTACTGAAAACGAAAAAGCTCGTTTCATTTTCTACGGAGCGATGATCGGTGAAGGTGTGATTGCATTAATATGGTGTGCGGTTGGTTTAAGTTTCTATGATTCTTTACCAGATTTATTAGCAGCGATTAAAGCGGGTTCTCCTTCTAAAGTGGTTTATGATTCTTCTATCCACTTCTTAGGTCTTGTTGGTGGTATTTTTGCAGTATTAGGTGTGGTTGTTCTTCCGATTACATCAGGCGATACAGCATTCCGTGCGGCACGTCTTGTTATTGCAGAATTCTTCAACTTAGAGCAAAAAACCTTAGCTAAACGTTTAATGATTGCTGTTCCATTGTTTACGCTTGGTTTATCGTATCAAAAATCGATTTCTCTATCTTATGGCGTTACTTCACTTGGGCAAACCAAACCACAGCAATGGTAATGTTATGGACTGCTGCAGCGTACTTATATCGCTATAATAAATTCCACTGGGTGTGTACAATCCCTGCGGCATTTATCAGTACCGTATGTTTCACTTATCTTGCATACAACAAAATCGGCTTCGGTTTAGACTATCAATTATCTGTTTATATCGGCTTAGGCTTAACAGTACTTTGTTTAGTTTTATTCTTCACACAGCTTAAACCATTAGGGTGCTCGTGACGAAGAAGCTTATGTAAATAACTAGTCAAATTGAGTTAAAAATTTAAAAACCGTTTGAGGAAAACCTCAAACGGTTTTTCATTAGTTTATTACCAAAATTTTACCAATCTTTACGTTTTTAATTGCTTTGCAAGTTAAGGCTACAACCGATAAACTTACACAAAGTGGTGAAAAGTGGGAATTTTGTGGAAATTCTGCTAATTTTTCTAAAAATAAACGTTTAAAGGTAGAAAAATGTTTTCGTGGTGCAGCAGCAGTAAATTTAGATGCGAAGGGTCGTGTAGCGATTCCTACTCGTTATCGTGCTGAAATCATGGAAAAGAACCAAGGCCAAATGGTTTTGTACCGTTGATATTCGTCAGCCTTGTTTATTGCTCTATCCTTTAGATGAGTGGGAAAAATCGAACAAAAACTACTTTCACTCTCCAACTTTTGACCCTAAATCAACGCCGTTTACAACGTGTTATGCTCGGTTATGCCACTGAATGTGAAATGGATGCGCAAGGTCGTATTTATTAAGTGGTCCATTACGTCAACACGCAAAAATTAGAAAAAGGCTTAATGTTGGTAGGGCAGTTGAATAAATTTGAAATTTGGAGCGATGCCGAATGGTATGCACAAATTGATGAAGATATCGAGATTGGCTCAAGTGCTGAATTCGGTGCTTCTGAAGAACTAAAAATGCTGTCATTATAGAACAGCAGCACTAGCAGGATAAGCGGTGCTTGCGCCGCTCTATCTTCTCTTTATCGATTTTGATTTAACGTTTACTTATGACTATGCAAAAATTCCTTTTTCTGCACCTGAGACATATCACGGTTTTGCTTCATGAAGCGGTGAATGGTTTGGCATTGAGAAAATGGAATTTATATTGATGGCACCTTTGGTCGTGGTGGTCATTCTCGTCAATTCTCTCCCAACTTTCTGAAAAATGGTCGTTTAATTGCGGTTGATCGTGATCCGCGTGCCATTGCTGAAGCCGAAAAATTCAAGACTCTCGTTTTCATATTGAACATAATAGCTTTTCTCACATCCCAGACATCTGTCAAAAACTCGATTTAGTTGGTAGAAATTGACGGCATTTTGCTGGATTTAGGGTGTCATCTCCACAGCTTGATGAAGCTGAGCGTGGTTTCAGTTTTATGAAAGATGGTCCGTTAGATATGCGCATGGATACCACACAAGGTTTATCAGCAGCAGAGTGGCTAAAACAAGTATCTGTTGATGATTTAACTTGGGTGTTAAAAACCTTCGGCGAAGAGCGTTTTGCAAAACAATTGCCACTGCCATCGTAGAATTTAATAAAAGTGCGGTCAAAAATGGCACAGAATGTTTTAAGTCGTACTTCTCAGCTCGCTGAATTAATTGCTCAATCTGTTCCGTTTAAAGATAAACATAAGCATCCAGCGACTCGTAGTTTCCAAGCCATTCGAATTTATATTAATGCGGAATTAGATGAGTTAGAAAGTGTATTAAATTCTGCATTAGATATGTTGGCCCCTGAAGGGCGTTTATCGATTATCAGTTTCCATTCACTTGAAGACAGAATGGTAAAACATTTCATGCGTAAGCAAAGCAAAGGCGAGGATATTCCAAGAGGCTTTACCACTACGTGAAAGATCAAATTCAACGTAATCAAAAGTTAAAAATCATTGGTAAAGCAATTCAGCCGAGTGAGACAGAAATTTCGGCAAATCCACGCTCAAGAAGTGCGGTTTTACGTATTGCGGAAAGGGTGAAATAAGATGTTAGAAAATAGCGAACGTTATCCTTTACAACATATTCTCGTTGAAGATATTTTTCTTCTAATAAATTAATTGTCGTCTTACTTTTATTAATTTTAGCTTCTGCAATGGGCACAATTTGGATGACACATCAAACACGAGGGCCTAATTTCTGAAAAACGGGCAGTTGGTATTACAACACCAAGCCCTTGAAAACAGAATATCGCAATTTTGCAATTACAAGAAGCAACCAAAGTGATAATACAAGAGTTGAATCCATTGCAATCGGTACATTAAAAATGCAACGTGTTCAAAGTGAACAAGAAGTGGTTATTTTTGAATAGGGATTTTGAGATAAAATGGTTGATTTAATTCCTCTAAGAAACCAGGAAAAGCCAAAGAAAACAATTAGAAAAATTGGCTCAACCTGCGTCAGTAAAAACCAAATAAACCGAAGATGGTGTTTGAGAAATGCTTCCTTCGTGGTCGTTATCTCATCGCGACAAGTTTTATTTTCTTAGGCTTAGGCGCATTAGTAGCTCGTGCTGTATGTGCAATCTGTTAATTCTGAAACCCTATCTGGTGAAGCGGACAAACGTTCATTACGTAAAGATGATGTCTTTCTGTTCGTGGTTCAATTTTTAGATCATAATGGCCAATTGTTGTCGGTGAGTGTGCCGATGAGCGCGATCGTGGCTGAACCGCGTTTAATGCTAAAAGAAAATGCATTAGAGGATAAAGAACGTATTAAAAGCTCTTGCTAACGAATTAAATATGACACCTGCTGAGTTGGTGATTGAGAAAAATCCAAAATTCAGGGTTTCTTGTATTTAGCACGTCAAGTAGAAGCGGGCAAAGCTAATTATATTCGTGATCTCAAAATTAAAGGTATTTCATTAGAAACTGAACCACGTCGTTTTTATCCGCGTGTAGAAGAAGCGGCTCAATTAATCGGCTTTACCAACATTGATGGTAAAGGGATTGAAGGTGTTGAGGCAGTTTCAACTCAATGCTAGTGGGTAAAAGACGGTGCGCGTGTGTTCGTAAAGACAAACGTGGTAACGTGGTTGAGCATATTGCAGATGAGAAAAAATACGATGCGCAAGATGTGACCTTAAGTATCGATGAAAAATTGCAATCCATGGTGTATCGCGAAATCAAAAAAGCGGTAACTGAGAACAAAGCTGAATCTGGTACTGCAGTATTGGTAGATGTGCGTACGGGTGAAGTGTTAGCCATGGCAACAGCGCCTTCTTACAACCCAAACAACTTGGCTAATGTGAAAGATGAATTAAAACGTAACCGTGCGATTACGGATACCTTTTGAACCAGGTTCAACAGTAAAACCTTTCGTTGTTTTGACCGCACTTCAACGTGGCGCAGCGAGACGTGATGAAGTAATTAATACAGGTTCATTTACCGTAGTGGTAAAGAAATTGTGGACGTGGCACCTCGCCCACAACAAACCTTAGATGAAATTTTGATTAACTCCAGTAACCGTGGTGTGAGTCGTCTTGCGTTACGTATGCCACCTTCAGCGTTATTGGAAACTTACCAAAATGCGGGCTTAGGCAAAGATACAGAGTTAGGCTTAATTGGTGAACAACGTGGTGTATTAAATGCAAACCGTAAACGTTGGGCAGATATCGAACGTGCTACTGTGGCTTATGGTTATGGTATCACTTCTACACCATTACAAATTGCGCGTGCTTATGCGACTTTAGGGAGTTTCGGGATTTATCGTCCGCTTTCTATCACGAAAGTTGATCCGCAGTCATTGGTCAGCGTGTATTCTCAGAAAAATCACGAAAAGACGTAGTGGGCATGTTAGAAAAAGTCGCGATCAAAAATAAACGTGCGATGGTTGAAGGTTATCGTGTTGGTGTGAAAACAGGTACAGCACGTAAAATTGAAAATGGTCACTATGTTAATAAATATGTGGCATTTACAGCAGGTATTGCACCAATTAGCGATCCACGTTATGCGTTAGTTATTTTGATTAATGATCCGAAAGCAGGGCAGTACTATGGTGGTGCAGTATCTGCGCAGTATTCTCTAGCATTATGGGTTATACCTTACGTGCTAACGGTATAGCACCAGATGCAGAACCAACAGAAAAAAACAGCAAGACGTACCGTTCGCTTAAGCGATCAAAAATTTGAAAAATGAATTAAGAAAAAGGCAAAACAATGAAAAAAATTGACCGCACTTTTTGATCTTCCGGTGCTTTCAGACATTAATGTGAAGGCGATGGTGTTAGACAGCCGCAAAGTGACCCAAGGTGATTTGTTTGTGGCAGTAAAGGGACATCGTTTTGATGCGAGTCAATTTGTTCCTCAAGCCATCTCTTCTGGTGCAAGTGCGGTCGTTTTAGAAACAGATTTAGAAAACGAGCATTTAAGCATCCAATGGCAAAATAATGTACCTGTGATTCATTACTATCATTTATCTGCCAATCTTTCTGCATTGGCAGGTCAATTTCTATGAACATCCTTCGAAAAACTGACTTTAGTTGGTGTAACTGGAACAAACGGTAAAACCACCGTTTCTCAATTATCAGCCCAATGGGCAACGCTATTCAGCCATAAAGCCGCTGTCATGGGCACCATTGGCAATGGCTTTATTAGGTCAAGTCAAAAGAGCCAAAAATACCACAGGCTCAGCCGTTGAAGTTCAAGAAAAACCTTGCTGATTTTTGTAGAGAATGGGCAGATTTTGCTTCTATCGAAAGTGTCTTCACATGGTTTAGTTCAACATCGCGTTGAAGCCCTTAAATTTAAAAGCCGCCATTTTTACCAATTTAAGTCGTGATCATTTGGATTATCACGAGACAATGGAAAAAGTATGCGGAAGCTAAAAAAACGCTTTTTCATTGATTTAATGCCTGAATTACAAATTCTCAATGCTGACGATCAATTGGGGCTGCATGGTTAAATGAATTACCAAAATGGTATTGCAGTCAGCTGTCACCCGAATTTTTCATCAACTTCTAAAACAATGGCTTTATCAACTCAGATTCGTTTTACTCACGAAGGTGCGGTGATTGATGTTGCTTCAAGTTGGGGATATGGCACTTACATAGCCCATTAATTGGCGCTTTTAACGTGAGTAATCTGCTGTTAGCCACGGCTGTTTTATTGGCTTTAGGTTATTCTTTCGACGATCTTATCCGTACGGTTTCACAGCTAAAAGGGGTAAATGGAAGAATGGAATTGATTAAAAAAGCAGGAAAACCAACAGTTATTGTTGATTATGCCCATACTCCGGATGCATTAGAAAAAGGCATTAAATGCGCGCGTGAACATTGTAAGGCAAGCTTTGGTGTATCTTTGGTTGTGGCGGAGATCGTGATGCTGGCAAGCGTCCGCTTATGGCAAAAGCTGCTGAACAGTTTGCAGATTTAGTGATCGTAACCCAAGATAATCCTCGTACAGAAGACCCAAATAAAATTGAAGCAGATATTCTCACTGGCTTTAGCCGAATGGAAGATGTTGGAGTGATTCCGGATCGTGAAGAAGCCATTAAATTTACCATTGAGAATGCAGTTGAAAACGATGTGATTGTGATTGCCGGTAAGGCCATGAAAAACTATCAGATCATTGGGGATAAAACACTTCATTTTCTCTGATCAAGAAGTGGCTGAAGCCTATTTAACGATAAAAACAGAATGATTAAACTAACTACCCAACAGCTTGCTCAAATTTTAAATGCTAATCTTATTGGAGATGGGCAGGTCATTGTTGAAAAATATCAATACGGATACTCGCAAAAGCTGTATCCAACTCGCTTTTCTTTGCATTAAAAGGTGAGCATTTTGATGCACATCAATACTTAGATAAAAGCCGTTGAGCAAGGTGCGACAGCCCTGGTTGTGCAACAAGCTAACACTGAAATTTAACGCCACAATTAGTTGTTGCAGATACGCGCTTAGCTCTTGGTCAGTGTAAAAAATGGTTACGTGAAAAAAATTAATCCTCGTACCGTAGCAATGACAGGGTCATCAGGTAAAACTACAGTGAAAAGAGATGACCGCATCCATTCTGCAACAAACAGTAGGCAATCCTGAAGCCGTGTTATTCACCAATGGTAATTTCAACAATGATATTGGCGTACCATTAACGTTATTACGCTTTAACTGAACAACATAAATTTGCCGTTATTGAATTGGGTGCAAATCATCAAGGTGAAATTGATTACACTACGCATCTTGCACAGCCTGAGGCCGCATTAGTGAATAATGTAGCGGCTGCACATTTAGAAGGTTTTGGTTCCATTGAAGGTGTAGCGCGTGCGAAAGGGAAATCTACCGTGGTTTAACCCCAAATGGTGTAGCCATTATTAACAGTGAACATAATTATATTGAATTGTGGCAAAAAGAAATTGGTTCTCATGCTATTCAATATTTTAATGGTCGTGATTACAAAGCTGAAAAATGTAAAACATTCACCTAATGGCTCAACCTTTACGTTAGTTTCACCAAAAGGTAGTATTGAAATTAATTTGCCTTATTTAGGTGAGCATAATGTAAAAAATGCTTTGGCAGCGACCGCACTTGCTATGAATGTGGGCGCGAGTCTTGCTGATGTAAAAGCAGGTCTTGAACATCGTTCTCAAGTAAAAGGACGATTATTCCGATTCAAGTGAATGAAAATTTGCTGTTATTAGATGATACCCTACAATGCAGAATGTGGATTCTTTACAAGCTGCGATTGATGTTTTAAAAGGTTATGATGCTTTTCCGTATTCTACTCGTGGGCGATATGAAAGAATTAGGCGAGGATAGTCTAAAATGTCATCGACAAGTGGGCGAGCATGCAAAACAAGCTAAATTAGATTTAGTGCTTTCTTACGGAACAGAAAAGTGCGGTCATTTCTGAGAGCTGTTTTGGGAAAAACATTTTACAGATAAAGCTGAATTGACAGCTTATGCGTTGAGATATTATTAAACAGAAAGTACAAAGAAAAACCAAAAAGTCGTCGTATTAGCGAAAGGTTCTCGCTCAATGAAAATGGAAGAGACGATTTATTCATTAAAGGATAGCTTATGTTAGTTTGGCTTACTGAATACTTAGTTCGCTATGAAACGGCATTTCAATGCCATTTCCTATATTACCGTACGTGCGATTTTGGCATTATTAACCGCACTTTTTCATTTCTTTATGGATTGGTCCGAAAAGTGATCAAACGCCTTCAAATTTTAAAATTTGGTCCAGAAGTGCGTAATGACGGTCCTGAAAAGTCACTTTTGCGAAAAAGGCACCCCAACCATGGGCGGTGTGATGATTTCTATTCTCCATCGGTGTGAGTACGTTATTATGGGCTAACAATGAATCCTTATGTTTGGTTTGCTTATTTGTGTTGTTTGGCTACGGTGCAATTGGCTTTGTGGATGATTTCCGCAAAAATCACGCGTAAAAATACAGATGGTTTTAATTGCGCGTTGGAAATATTTCTGGATGTCTGTAGTCGCATTAGTGGCAATTATTTGGTTGTATTGGTTAGGGTCATGATACAGATGCAACGCGTTTAGTGATTCCATTCTTCAAAAGATATCATGCCGCAATTAGGTTTATTCTATATTGTGTTGTCTTACTTTGTGATTGTGAGGTACAGGCAATGCGGTAAACTTAACCGATGGTTTAGATGGTCTTGCGATCATGCCAACAGCGCTAGTCGCAGGTGCATTTGCTTTGATTGCATGGGCAGACCGGTAACGTTAATTTTGCAGAATACTACATATCCCTTATATCAAATATAGCTCTGAAGTGGTGGTGTTCTGTACTGCAATCGTAAGGGGCTGGCTTAGGATTCTTATGGTTTTAACACTTATCCAGCTCCAAGTCTTTATGGGCGATGTAGGGTTCTCTAGCACTTGGTGGCGCACTTGGTGTTGTTGCTATCCTTGTTCGTCAAGAATTCTTATTAGTGATTATGGGCGGTGTATTTGTTGTTGAAGCCTTGTCTGTGATTTTGCAAGTGGGTTCTTACAAATTAAAGAAAACAACGTATTTTTAGAATAGCACCAATTCATCACCACTTTGAATTAAAAGGTTGGCCAGAACCAAGAGTGATTATTCGGTTTTGGATTATATCCTTGATGTTGGTGTTGATGGGGCTTGTAACGCTCAAACTAAGATAATTTTTGTAGGAGTGCACTTGTTGCACCTGCGTGATCCCAGAATACGAGAGAGAAAAAACAACATGACAACTCTATATCAAAATAAAACTATTACCATCATAGGCCTTGGGAAAAACAGGCCTTTCTTGCGTTGAATATCTTCAATCTCAACAAGCTAACATCCGTGATGATTGATACACGTCAACATCCAGCAGGAGCGAGCAATTACCTAAAAATGTTCCCTTACACACGGGTAGTCTAAATCAACAATGGTTACTTGAAAGCGATATTATTGTCGTGGCCCGGGACTCGCGGTAAAAACACCTGAAAATTCAGACCGCACTTTCAGCAGGTGTAGAAGTGATTGGGGATATTGAATTATTCTGCCGAGCAGCAAGACCAATTGTCAGGATTACCGGCTCTAACGGTAAAAAGCACCGTGACAACATTGGTCTATGAAATGGCGAAAAGCGGCGGGAATAAAAGTGGGAATGGGTGGAAACATTGGCATTCCTGCGTTAGTCATTATTAAATGAAGATTGCGATCTTTATGTATTAGAACTTTCCAGTTTCAACTTGAAACCACTTATAGTTTGAAAGCAGCTGCAGCGACAGTGTAATGTGACTGAAGATCATATGGATCGCTATGTGGATTTAGAAGATTATCCTTAAGCCAAAATTACGTATTTACCACAATGCGGAAACCGGAGTAGTGAATTTAGAAGATAAACTCACTTTGGCGAAGGTGAAAAATCAGGCTAAGAAGGTTGTATCTTTGCTGAAAAATCAAGCAGATTACTGGTTGAAAACCGAAAACGGTAAACAGTATTTAATGGCGAAAAGAGGAGTAATTTTACCTTGTGATGAAGCCACCTTAGTTGGTCGTCATAATTATATGAATATTTTAGCTGCGACAGCATTAGCACAAGCAGTGAGAATAAATTTGAGAGCAATTCGTACCGCACTTCGTCAATTTAAAAGGCTGAGATCACCGTTTCCAATTAGCCATCAAGCGAATGGTGTTCGTTGGATTAATGATTCTAAAGCCACCAATGTAGGCAGTACCGTTGCGGCATTAGCAGGGTTACATGTTGAGGGAACGTTACACCTTTTATTAGGTGGTGATGGTAAAAGGTGCAGATTTTTCTGAACTCGCTGATTTAATCAACTCAACCTCATATCTCAACCTATTGCTTTTGGTCGTGATGGCAAAACAACTCGCGGCACTTTCAAGTCAAAGTCATTTGTTTGAAACCATGGAACAAGCGATCTCATTTTACGTCCACATTTAAAAATCAGGCGATATGGTGTTATTATCTCCCTTGCTTGCAAGTTTGGATCAGTTTGCCTCTTTTTGAAAAACGAGGTGAAGAGTTTTACTCGTTTAGCAAAATTAGCTTAGAGAATTAGGGTAGTAATGGAATTTATCAATAAAATTAAACAAAATTATGAACAATGGGCGAGAGTGACACCGCAAGGATTGCTTTACGATCGCGCATTGTTTTGGCTTTTGTCGTGCTATTGCTGATTGGTTTAGTAGCGGTAACTTCTGCTTCAATGCCTTACAGTGCACGCGTATTTAATGATACATTCTATTTTGCTAAACGTGATGCCGTTTATGTCTTACTTTCTTTAGCGACTTGTTATTTAACTCTCCAAATTTCTTCTTCTCAATGGGAAAAAGTGGCACGCAAAATTTTCTTATTAGCCATTGTTTTATTAATACTGGTTCTCGGTATCAGTACTTCCGTTAATGGTGCTAAACGTTGGATTTCTTTAAAGATTTTTAAATTTCAACCTGCAGAATTTGCCAAGCTAGCGCTAACCTGTTTCCTCGCGAGCTATTTTACGCGTCGTTATGATGAAGTTCGAGGTAAAAAAATTTCAGTGCAGTTAAGCCTTTCATTGTGATGGGGGTATTAGGTGTATTCTTACTCGCTCAACCTGACTTAGGGAGTACGGTGGTACTATTTGTAATCACTTTCGGTATGCTTTTTATTGTCGGTGCAAATTTTTGGCAATTTATTTTTGCTAATTGGTACAGGCATACTTCTCTTTATTTGGTTAGTCCTTTCTGCCTCTTATCGTTTAAAACGGTTTTACCGGTTTCTTAGAGCCGTTTAAAGATCCTTACGGAACAGGGATTCCAGTTAACTAACTCTTTGATGGCATTTTGGCGTGGTGAAATTAGTGGGGAAGGACTCGGTAACTCGATTCAAAAAACTCGATTATCTTCCTGAAGCACATACTGACTTTATCATGGCGATTATTGGTGAAAAGTTTTCGGTTTTATTGGTATTTCTCGTTGTTGTCATTCTTTTTAGGTTTATTGATTTTTCCGTGCGATGAAAATCGGACGTGAATCACTCATGTTGAAACAACGTTTCCGTGGCTTTTTGCTTTAGGCATTAGTTTCTGGATTTTCTTCCAAGGGTTTCAGTCAATCTTGGGCATGGCCTTAGGGATGTACCTACAAAGGTTTAACTTTCCCGTTAGTGAGTTATGGTGGTTCAAGTATCATTATTATGTCGGCAACCGTGGGCATTTTATTGCGTATTGACCATGAAAATAGATTACAACGTGGTGGTCAAGCGCGTTTGAGAGATGATTAGGGGATATTTATGAGTAAAAAAATTAGTGGATTATGGCGGGCGGTACTGGTGGACATGTTTTCCCCGCCATCGCTGTTACTCAAACCTTACAAAAAGAGGTTGGGAAATTTGCTGGTTAGGCACCAAAGATCGCATGGAAGCACAGCTTGTACCAAAACATGGCATTCCTATTCGTTTTATTCAAATTTCAGGGGTTGCGTGGAAAAGGCATTAAAAGCATTACTTGGCGCGCCTTTTTGCTATTTTTAAGAGCAGTATTGCAAGCTCGTAAAATTATTCAAAGAATATCAACCTAATGCGGTATTAGGCATGGGTGGTTATGTATCAGGCCCTGGAGGTATCGCTGCAAAACTTTGTGGCGTGCCAGTTATTTTACATGAACAAAAATGCCGTAGCAGGCTAACCAATGAATGGTTGGCTAAAAATTGCAACACGTGTATTACAAGCTTTTTCCAACTGCATTCAAAAGATACCGAAGTTGTAGAAACCCAGTTCGCTAAGATTTATTTGAAATGCCATCACCACAAGCTCGTTTTTCAGAAAAGAAGCGGAAAATTGAGAGTACTTGTCGTGGGGGGAAGCCAAAGGGGCTCGCGTACTCAATCAAACAATTCCACAAGTAGTAGCGCGTTTGGCAGATAAACTAGAAGTGCGTCATCAAGTCGGGTAAAGGTTCTGTTGAAAGTGTGACCGCACTTTATGGTGAACATGCCGATTCGGTCAAAATTACAGAATTTATTGATGATATGGCGGAAGCCTATGCATGGGCAGATGTGGTAATTTGTCGCTCTGGAGCTTTAACGGTATGTGAATTAGCAGCAGTGGGGAACACCAGCGATTTTCGTACCATTCCAGCATAAGATCAACAACAATATTTAAATGCAGAATATCTTGCCGATGTAGGCGCAGCAAAAATTGTTCAGCAGAAATGAATTAAATGCGGATGTGTTGGTCGATTTCTTAGAAAAAACAGATCGTGAAACTTTGCTGGCGATGGCGATTAAGGCAAAAGAAATGTCCAGCACCATTGGCGGCTAAACGTGTAGCTGATGTTATTGTAGAGAACGCGAAATAAGAACAGAGAAGTTGAGGGATAGTAAATAAACCCCTTAACCTAAAAGTGCGGTTAAAAAATAAAGGTGAAATAATATGAAACATATTTCGGATGAAATTAGAAAAGATTATCCCTGAGATGCGTCGGGTTCAACAAATTCATTTCATTGGTATCAGCGGCGCCGGTATGGAGTGGGATTGCCGAAATTTTATTAAATGAAGGTTATGATATCTCTGGTTCTGATATTGCAGATGGTGTCGTGACTCAGCGTCTTGCTCAAGCTGGCGCAAAAATTTTTCATTGGTCACAAGCTGAAAAATGTAGAAAGGGGCGAGTGTCGTTGTTGTATCAAAGCGCAATCCATGAAGATAATCCCAGAATTAATCGCCGCTAAACAAAAATCGTATTCCCGTGATTCAGCGAGCACAAATGTTAGCTGAAATTATGCGTTTTTCGTCATGGTATTGCGGTTGCGGGTACCCATGGTAAAACCACAACCACTGCCATGATTTCGATGGTTTATACTCAAGCGAAACTGGATCCAACTTTCGTTAATGGTGGTTTAGTTAAATCAGCCGGTAAAAATGCGCATTTAGGTGCAAGTCGTTATTTAATCGCAGAAGCAGATGAAAGTGATGCATCTTTCACACTTGCAGCCAATGGTTTCTGTGGTAACCAATATTGAACCGGATCATATGGATACATATGGCGGTGATTTTGAAAAGATGAAAGCCACCTATGTGAAGTTCTTACATAACTTACCGTTCTACGGTTTGGCGGTGATGTGCGCAGATGATGCGGTATTAATGGAGCTTGTTCCTCAAGTTGGACGTCAAGTGTTAACTTATGGTTTCAGCGAGCATGCTGACTATCATATCGAAGATTATGAACAAACCAGGTTTCAAGGTCATTCACCGTAGTTTGCCCAAGTGGTGAACGTATCAATGTATTATTGAATGTGCCAGGTAAACACAATGCGTTAAATGCGACAGCCGCACTTGCAGTAGCAAAAAAGAAGGCATTGGCAATGAAGCGATTTTTAGAAGCACTTGCTGATTTCAAGGTGCGGGCAGACGTTTCGACCAATTAGGCGAGTTTATTCGTCCAAAATGGTAAAAGTACGCTTAGTGGATGATTATGGTCATCACCCAACAGAAGTTGATGTAACAATCAAAGCAGCACGTGAAGGCTGGGGAGATAAACGTATTGTGCATGATCTTTCCAGCCTCACCGTTATTCACGTACTCGCGATTTATTTGATGAATTCGTGCAAGTATTATCCCAAGTGGATGCATTGATTATGTTAGACGTGTATGCCGCAGGCGAAAGCACCAATTGTTGGTGCAGATAGTAAAAGCACTTTGTCGTTCTATTCGTAATCTAGGAAAAAGTCGATCCAATTTTGGTTTCTGATACGGAACAACTCGGCGATGTGTTGAATCAAATTATTCAAGATGGTGATTTAATTCTTGCCCAAGGTGCGGGAAGTGTAAGCAAAAATTTCTCGTGGTTTAGCTGAGATGTTGGAAAGCATAAATACACTCGAAAAAATAACCGCACTTTGATGAAGAATAAAAAAAGAAAAACAGGATAAAACAATGAATTTAAAACAAGAAAAAAATTGCTGTATTGTTAGGCGGCACATCAGCTGAACGTGAAGTTTCTCTTAATTCTGGCGCAGCCGTGTTAAACACATTAGTGAGCCAAGGTTATAATGCACATGGTATCGATCCTAAAGAATATAATGTCGCGAATTTAAAGGCTGATGGTTTTGATCGCGTCTTTTAACATTTTACATGGTCGCGGTGGTGAAGATGGCACCATGCAAGGTTTATTAGAACAAATCGGTTTACCCTTACACCGGTTGTGGCGTGATGGCTTCTGCGTTAACCATGGATAAAAATGCGTACTAAAAATGTTATGGAAAAGCCTTTGGTTTACCTGTTGCTGACATGGAGATCGTGACCAAAGAAAATGCTCACGAACTAAACCCACAAGCCGTGGTCGAAAAATTAGGTTTACCTTTGATGGTTAAGCCATCTCTTGAAGGTTCAAGTGTGGGTTTAACGAAAGTAAAAAGCAGTCGAAGAATTAAAAAGTGCGGTCGATTATGCACTTAAATTTGATAATACCATTTTGATTGAAGAATGGTTGGCTGGCGATGAATTAACTGTGCCTGTTTTTAGGGTGGTGAAGTATTGCCTGCTGTTCGCATTGTGCCAGAAGGTGAGTTTTATGATTACGATGCGAAATATATTTCAGATAACACTCAATATTTTTGTCCTGCCGGCCTTTCAGCTGAACGTGAGCAAGAATTAGCGAAATTAGTTAAACGTGCTTATGACGTTGTGGGTTGTCGTGGTTGGAGCCGCATTGATGTGATGACTGATGCACAAGGTAATTTCCGTTTAGTTGAAGTAAACACGAACCCAGGTATGACAAGTCACAGTTTATTCCCTAAATCTGCATCAACAGTCGGTATTTCATTTGAACAACTCGTCGTGAAAATTTTGGAGTTGAGTGCGTAATGAATGTAATTAAGCGCAAAAATACACCGCCAACGCAATTTGGTCGCTCATCTAACGGAGAAGGTAAATTCCGTTTTATGTTGCAGATTAAACTTGCTTTGGTGTTACTTTGTGCGGGGCTAGGGTATTTCGTTTATTCAAACTGGCAAAATTGGCTCGAAAGCTTAGACGGTGATAGAAAAATTACAGCCTATGCATTAGTGGGCCAAAATGAATTTACCACTTATCCGGATGTGCAAGATGTATTACTCAAAATGGGATCTCTTAAGGGCTTTTGGGGACAAGACGTTAAGCAAATTCAAGAGCAGCTTAGAAACGATTCCTTGGGTAAAAGGTGCGGTGGTTCGTAAAAATTTGGCCAAATCGTTTAAGTATTTGGCTATCAGAATATCAGCCAGTTGCAATTTGGAATAAAACAGAGTTCGTCACAAAAGAGGGAACGGTTTTCCAATTACCGATGGATAAGTTAAAAGAAAAAGCTTTACCTTATTTAGGTGGTCCAGATTATCAAAGCTTGAAAGTATTAGAAGCTTGGAATCAAATTTTCGCTGATTTTAAAGCCAAAAATTTAGTGGTTAAAGGTGTATCAATTGATGATCGTGGTGCGTGGCAAGTTACGCTAGATAATGATATAGTATTGAAACTTGGGCGCGAGATTGGAAACCAAAATTGAATCGATTTGTAACGATTTACCCACAAATTGAAGTGCCTGAAGGTAAACGAATTGATTATGTAGATTTGCGCTATGCATCTGCATCAGCAGCGGTTGGATTGACAGAGAAATAAAAATAATTCATTAGGGTGTAATAAGAAAATGGGAAAAGAGTTGGAACCGAAAGTCATTGTAGGTCTTGAAGTTGGTACATCAAAAAGTTGTTGCTGTTGTTGGGGAAGTCCTTCCTGATGGCGTCGTAAATGTACTTGGGTGTAGGGTAGCTGTCCATCGAAAAGGGATTGATCGTGGCAGTATTACTGATTTAGATGCCGTTGTTAACTCTATCCAACGTGCTATTGAAGCGGCTGAATCAATGGCTGATTGCCAAATTATGAGTGTGACTCTTGCGATTACAGGGTGAACATATTCAAAGCTTGAATGAGAGCGGCTTTTGTTGCTATTTCTGAAAATGAAGTGACTCAAGAGAAATCGATGATGCTTTACATACAGCAAGCTCAGTGAAAATTACCTGAGGGCCTTTCTTTGTACACATTATTCCTCAAGAATATGCCGTAGATAAACAAGTTAATATTAAAAAAATCCATTAGGTCTACAGGCGTCCGTTTAAAAGCAAACGTACACTAATTGCTTGTCACCAAGACTGGCAAAAATAACTTGAAAAAAAGCGGTTGAGCGTTGTGGATTACAAGTTGATAAAGTTGTGTTCTCCGGCTTTGCATGCAACGCATTCTGTTTTAACTGAAGATGAAAAAGGATCTTGGTGTTTGCTTGATCGATTTCGGTGCAGGTACTATGAATATGATGGTTTATACCAATGGTTCATTGCGTTTCAGCAAAGTTATTCCTTACGCAGGGTAATATTGTAACTAATGATATTGCTCATGCATGTACCGTTTCTCGTGCAGAAGCAGAACGCATTAAAGTGAATTATGCAAGTGCATTGTATCCGGCACGTTTACATGGTGATAAGAAAATTGAAGTGGCAAGTATTGGTGGTCGAGCACCACGTGCTTTAACAAAAAGTGATTTATCTTTAATCACTTCAGCAAGATATATTGAACTATTAGGCGTTGTTAAGGACGAGATTAGATAAGCTCAAAGCAGATTTAGAAAGCAAACATATTAAATTTGAATTAATTGCTGGTGTCGTTATCACTGGTGGTGGTGCACAGATTGAAGACTTAAAAGATTGTGCATCAAGTGTATTTGGTTGCCAGGTGCGTATTGGTAGTCCATTGAATATCACAGGGCTTTAACAGATTATGTAAATCGTCCCGCAATATTCAACAGTCGTCGGGATTACTACAATATCATCATCAAAATAGTGATAATGATCCTGTGGATACTAATTATGGCGATGAAGCGATTAGGTAAAAAATTCTGGAAAGGCTGTAAAAATATTTTTCAACAAAGTGAAATCAGAATTTTGATAATTTTGACTTTTTCATTTACAATAGAAAGATTTAACTTTTATTAATATGCTAGCAGAGTATTAGCAGTAACGGAGAACAGCAAATGTTATACCCAGAGTATGGTGATTTTTGAAGAGCAAACAGGTGCACTGATTAAGGTTGTCGGTGTCGGTGGAGGCGGCGGTAACGCAGTTAACCACATGGTTGCTAACATGGTGCAACAAGAATTCAATGGTAATTTCTTGGGCGAAAGTGCAATTGATAGCGAAGAGCACGGTAAAATCGTATTTTATGCGGTGAATACCGATGCGCAAGCATTACGCAAAAAGCCAAGTTCAACAAACTGTACAAATTGGTGGGGCTACAACGAAAGGTCTTGGTGCGGGTGCAAATCCAAATGTGGGTCGTAAAGCGGCTGAAGATGACCAAGAAGAAATCCGTAAAATGCTTGAAGGTGCAGACATGGTCTTTATCGCAGCCGGTATGGGCGGTGGTACAGGTACTGGTGCCGCACCAATCGTCGCTAAAGTCAGCGAAAAGAATTAGGTATTTTAACCGTTGCTGTTGTTACTAAGCCATTTTAGCTTTGAAGGCAAAAAACGTATGCAATTTGCTGAATTAGGGATTAAAGATCTTTTCACAATATGTGGATTCAATGATCATTATTCTAACCAACAAATTCAAAAAGTTCTCCCTAAAAATGCAACATTAATTGATGCTTTTGCTGCTGCAAACGACGTATTACGTAACTCTGTTATGGGCATCTCCGATATGATTACGTCTCCAGGTTTAATCAACGTGGACTTTGCAGACGTAAGAACCGTTATGTCGGAAATGGGCCAAGCAATGATTGGTTTCGGTTCAGCTCAAAGTGAACCAGGTGCAGGGTCGTGCAGAAGAAGCTGCGCGTCTTGCGATTAAAAAAATGATTTATTAGAGAAAAGTCGATCTTTCTAATGCTAAAGGTATTCTTGTTAATATTACCTCAGGTATGGATCTCGGCTTTGACGAGATTTAACGTGGTGGGTGACACAGTAGGTAGCTTTGCATCAGAAGACGCGACTATCGTTGTAGGGTACCAGTTTAGTTCCCTGAAATGAGCAATGAAATTCGTGTAACGATCGTTGCGACAGGTTTAGGGTGATGTTGTTTGCAGCTGAGCCAGTCGTAATTGCTCGTCCTCAAGCAGCAGTACAACAAGCTCCCAGTTCAACAGCCTGTAGCGCAAGAAACGATTCAACCTCAACCGCCAGTTGGTTTACATGGTTTAGATGCATTAAGACATAATCCACAACCAGAACCAGCACAGGAACAAAAATCCGCAATACGGTAACTTAAATAAACCGCTTGATCCAAGCCGTTTAGAACAGTTAAGAAACAATCCTAATTTCTTTAATCCGGCATCATTTGGTCGTGATGAGAAATAAGAGTAAAAGTAATCTTGTTGTGAAAGCAATAAGGTAAAAGAGATGATTAAACAAAGAACATTAAAACAAAAGCATTAAAGTAACAGGTGTGAAAGCACATAGCGGCAAAAAAAGTAACGTTAACGTTGCGTCCAGCTATGCCGAATACTGGTGTAATTTACTGCCGTACCGATCTTAATCCGCCGGTGACTTTCCCTGCGAATGCTGATTCAGTGCGTGATACAATGCTTTGTACTGCACTTGTGAATGAACACGGTGTGCGTGTTTCAACCGTAGAACACTTAAACGCAGCATTAGCTGGGTTTAGGGTATCGATAATATTATCATTGAAGTTGATGCACCTGAAATTCCAATCATGGACGGTAGTGCAAGCCCATTCATTTACTTGCTTTTTAGATGCTGGTATTGAAGAACAAAAATGCACCAAAGAAATTTATTCGTATTAAGAAAAATGTACGAGTAGAAGACGGTGACAAATGGGCAGAATTTAAACCTTATAATGGTTTCCGTTTAGATTTTACAATCGATTTTGATCATCCAGCGATTAGTAAAAATGTACGTAATTATGTGATGGATTTCTCTGCACAAGCATTCGTACATCAAATTAGTCGTGCAAGAACCTTTGGTTTCATGAAAGATATTGAGTATCTTCAATCTCAAGGTCTTGCAGTTAGGTGGTAGCTAGATAATGCCATCGTATTAGATGATTACCGTATCTTAAATGAAGATGGGATTACGCTTCAGAGATGAATTAGTTCGTCACAAGATGCTTGATGCGATTGGCGATCTTTATATGTGTGGCTATAACATCATCGGTGATTTTCAAAAGCTTATAAATCGGGTCATGGTTTAAATAATAAATTACTCCGTGCTGTACTTGCCGATCAGGAAGCGTGGGAATTTGTTACCTTTGAAGATAGAAACAAGTTCCACAAGGTTATGTTGCGCCTGTGCAGGTATTAATCTAACAATGTTTTTGTTAAAAAGCTATACTTCTTTCCGGGAGTATAGCTTTTTTTATTTCCCATCTTGCTCTGTTATTTTTTTGTTTTTCTGCGAAGGTAAAGAGCGGTCAAAAAAATAGAGGTATTTTTATTATGAAAAAATTATTTACCGTGCTTCCTCTTGTGCTAGCAACTTCTGCTGCAATGGCATATGAACAGGGCAAAACCTATCAATTTACCATATTGCACACTAATGATACGCACGGACATTTTTGGCCGAATGCAAAAGGTGAATATGGCTTTCCTGCTCACAAAACAATTGTTAATCGCGTAAAAGCTGAAGTCGAGCAAAAAGGTGGCTCACTTATTTTATTAAATGCAGGTGATTTTAATACTGGTGTACCTGAGTCAGATATGCAAACAGCAGAACCAGATATTAAAGCAATGAACGCAATGGGCTATGAGGCAACTGTATTAGGTAACCACGAGTTTGATAATCCACTACAAATTCTTGATATGCAAGAAAAATGGGCAAATTTCCCATTCTTATCTGCAAACGTGATTAATACGAAAACAGGTAAAACCTTAGTTAAGCCTTATACGATTTTAAATAAACAAGATCTTAAAATTGCAGTGGTCGGTTTAACTACTGAGGATACTGCAAAATTAGGCAACCCAGAATACCTTCATAATGTGAAGTTTGAAGATCCAACAACGGTAGCAAAAGCCACATTAAAAGAGCTAAATGAAAAAGTTAAGCCGGATGTAAAAATCGCTTTAACGCATATGGGCTATTATTATGATGCGAAACATGGTTCAAATGCACCAGGTGATGTGAGTCTTGCACGTAATTTAGATAAAGGTGCATTCGATATGATTATCGGTGGTCACAGCCATGATTCGATTTGCGTGGATGAAAAAGGCGTATGGATTAAAGATTATCAACCTACTCAGCCATGTAAACCAGATTTCCAAAATGGTACTTGGATTATGCAGGCCTTTGAATGGGGCAAATATGTTGGTCGAGCTGACTTTGAGTTCAAAAATGGTGAATTAAAATTAGTGAATTATCAATTAATTCCAGTGAACTTGAAGAAGAAAATAAAAAAAGAAGACGGTAAAACGGAATACGTAAATTACGCAGAAGAGATTCCACAAGATCCAGAAATGGAAAAACTTTTAAAATCTTACCAAGATAAAGGTGATGCGTTATTAAGCCAAAAAGTGGGTAAATTAAACGGTAAGTTAGAGGGTGATCGTACCATTATTCGTTTTGAACAAACTAACCTTGGTCACTTAATTGCAGAAGCACAACGTCAAAAAAAGCGAAAGCAGACATTGGTATCATGAACTCAGGTGGTATTCGTGATTCTATCCAAGAAGGTGATGTAACTTATAAAGATATTTTTAAAAAATCCATCCATTTGGTAATATTGTGAGCTATTTTTGAATTAACCGGTAAAGAATTACTGGATTATTTAAATGTAGTCGCATTGAAAGAAGTGGATTCTGGTGCCTATGCACAATATTCAGGTATCAGCATGACAGTAAATCGTGCGGAGAAGAAAGTTGAAAATGTGAAAATTCAAGGTAAACCATTGGATTTAAATAAAACTTACCGTATTTCTTTACCAAGTTATAATGCTGCAGGTGGAGATGGTTATCCGGTTATGACTAAAAATCCAACTTTCGTTAACACAGGTTTTATTGATGCGGATGTTTTAAAAGAATTTTTTGAGAAAAATTCACCTATTAATGCTGAAAAATACATCCCTCATAATGAAGTAACCTTTAAGTAAGGAATGAAATGGCATTAGATTTATCAGAAATTCGTCAGCAAATTACGCAAATTGATCGCAGCTTGTTAAAGCTGCTTTCAGACGTCATCGTCTGGCATATGATGTAGTAAGAAGCAAAGAAGTGACGCAAAAAGCGTTACGTGATTTAGAGCGAGAACAACAACTCTTACAGGAGCTTGTGCAATTTGCTGAAAGCCAAAATTATCAGCTTGAACCACAGTATATTACGTCAGTCTTCCAAAAAATCATTGAAGATTCTGTATTAACACAACAAGTGTATTTGCAGAAAAAGCTCAATGAGCAACGAGAAGAAACGTTACATATCGCTTTCTTAGGCAAGCGTGGTTCTTACTCTAATTTGGCTGCGCGTAATTATGCGGCTCGCTACCATCAACAATTTGCTGAAATCAGTTGCGATTCCTTTGCTCAAATTTTTGAAAAAGTTGAAAGCGGAGAAGCTGATTATGGCGTACTTCCTTTAGAAAAACACCACATCAGGTGCAATTAATGAGGTTTATGATTTGCTTCAACATACCACCTTATCTTTTGGTGGGTGAGTTGGCTTATCCTATCAAGCACTGTGTTTTAGTGAATGAGCAAGATGATTTAAGCAAAATTGATACGCTTTATAGCCATCCACAAGTGATTCAGCAGTGCAGTCAATTTATTCAAAGTCTTGAGCGCGTGCATATTGAGTTCTGCGAAAGTAGCTCTCATGCAATGCAGCTCGTGGCAAGCTTGAATAAACCGAATATTGCGGCATTAGGTAATGAAGATGGTGGCAAGCTTTACGGCTTACATGTGTTAAAACATAATATTGCCAACCAAGAAAACAACATTACTCGTTTCATTGTCGTGGCAAAACAAGCACGTGAAGTTTCACCGCAAATCCACACGAAAACCTTATTGTTGATGACCACATCGCAACAAGCGGGTTCTTTAGTGGACGCCTTACTTGTGTTTAAAAAGCACGGTATCAATATGACTAAGCTTGAATCGCGCCCTATTTATGGCAAACCTTGGGAAGAAATGTTCTATTTGGAGATTGAAGGAAACATTCATCATCCAGATACCCAAATTGCCTTGGAAGAGCTTAAGCAGTTCAGTAATTATCTGAAAGTGCTTGGTTGTTATCCAAGTGAAATTGTGAAGCCTGCGAAGGTATAATGAAAATAAAAAAAGAGCGGTCGATTTAAAATAACGTTAAAATCGACCGCTCTTTTTATTGAGAATTCTTAAGCTTTTTTCAAGAACTCTGATTTCAACATGATTTTGCCACAATCAACGTTGTGATCTCCGTTAACTAAACGGATATTTTTGAATTTCGTGCCTTTCTTCAATACTTCTGATGAACCTTTTAATTTTAAATCTTTAATTAAAAGTACATCATCGCCATCGGCTAATAAATTACCGTTGCTATCTTTAACAATCAGTTGATCTTCATCGACTTCAACTGCTTCGTTACCATTCCATTCATTACCGCAATCAGGGCAAACAAAATTCACAGAATCGTGATAAACATATTCGCCTTTACATTTTGGGCAAGCTGGCATTTGATCCATTTCTTTTTCCTTCTTTATCTGATTTAAGCAAAGTATAATGCGCACGGAGTATAACAAAAAGTGACTATTCGCCAAAAAAATGGGCAATTTCACGGAATTTATGAGGTATTTATGAAAAAAATCATGCTTTTGAGTGCAGTGATGGGCAGTTTAATCTCAATCAATGCATTCGCGCACAATATCCAACCTAACCAACTTTTAGCCAATGTAACGGTTTCGGATAAAGGGCGAAATCACTTTAAATGGCAATGATGTGGCGTATAAATCGTGGAGCTCAACGGCATTACCTGGCAAAGTCCGTGTGATTCAGCATATTGCAGGCAGAAGTGCGGCAAAAGAGAAAAATCAAGCGATGATCGAAGCTATTAAAGCTGCTCATTTTAACCAAGCTAAATATCAAACCACGACGATTATCAACGCTGATGATGCCGTTGTGGGCACAGGCATGTTTGTGAAAAGTAGTGCAGAAAAAAGGCAAAAAGAAAATGCCCACAGCCAAGTGATTTTAGATGATAAAAGTGCAGTCAAAAAAATACATGGGGATTACGTGAAAAAGATAGCGTGATTATTTTGCTTGATAAAACCGGCAAAGTGCAATTTGTGAAAGAAGGTAAATTGACGGATGATGAAGTCAAGGAAGTCATTTCACGAGCAACAGCGTTAATCGCGAAGTAATAGAGTTATAAGCGGAAGTTTTCTTCCGCTTTTTATCCTTTGAAATCCTTCATTAATTTTCTCAATGTGCCACAATTTCGTTGAAATTTACGGCAATGTGTACAGATGGCAAGATGCAAATTGAGCCCAATTTTTTTCTTTAGTCATTAATGGGCGTTCTTGCGCATCTGAAATGAGGCGAGTTGCTTGGCGACATTTCATAAAGTCACTCCCTAAAGTTTATGAGATAAGCAGTTTTGAAGTTGTAAGCGGGCACGATAGAGTGTCGTGTGCAAGTTACTTATGCTTAGTTGATTTTTCTTGGCAAATTTCTTCAGAAGATAATTCCAAAAAAACTCTCATCATAAAAAAATCTTGGCTTGTTTGGCCGGTAGGCAAGTTAAACAAGTTTCAAAAAAATCAGCCAGAACTCTTCAGAATAGACCGCACTTTCGCTCAGTTCGAGATCGAGTGGAGAATGTTCAGCTTTCCAGTGTCCCCCTTCATCAAAGAAATGATTGGTTTGTTCTTCATCTTCTATTTCGGTTTCAAGGACAAATTTGCCTTTCTGGCGAAGAAAATCGATGATTTTATTTTTTTAAGATAGCAAAGACCCACGTTTTAAATGCGGCTTGTCGCTTAAAGTGCTCGAGATTGTTAAATGCACTCAAAAAAACTTTCTTGAACCAAATCTTCAGCTAATACAGGATTACTCACCTGTAATGTGGCAAACTTCAGCATTTGCTCTCTAATTTGTATCAGTTCTTTATCGAAATTCTGGTTTCCATATTTTTTTCCTTGGAAAAATGTGTAAGAAATAGGTTCTCATTCGTCTAATGATAATGAAAGGAAAAGACCTTTCTAGATCACGCTAATTATTCACAAATTAAGGAAGATTCAAAATGAAAAAAATATTACTGTAAAAACAACCTTTACTGCTATTGCTGCACTTTTTCTTTGCAACCAGTCTTTTATGCGATAGATATGAAATCAATGAGATGTCAATGACAAAAGCTCCCATGCCTATGACCAAAGAGTCGATGCCGATGCAAAAATGATAAAATGGCGGTATTATGTAGCAGTTGCACAAAGGTTTAACCGATTAAAAACCTTAAAATTCCTATTGAAATTTTAACTCAATAGGGATGGAGTGATCAGCTAATTCAACAGTTCCCGATAGGTTGTTTTTGTTAAAAACAGGTGGCAAACCTTGATTGTAACGATGTGGGCGAACAAAATTGTAATACATCACATAAACTCTCACATCGTCCATCGCTTGCCCCAAGGTTATATAGTCGCCCTCTTGCATCCATTCATATTTAAAGCTGCGAAACCAACGCTCCATTGGGGCATTATCCCAACAGTTACCTCGGCGACTCATACTTTGGGATAAAAGCACTCAGCATTAATCCAATTAACCCTAAGTGTTTTTCCAATAATGGAATTAAGGGGTGCTATCTTCAACTACAGTATTTAAGGCAGATAATACCTCTTCTAAAAGACGAAGGTTGTTCTTGTATATAACTTAATAGCCAAAAGTCAAGTTCAGATAAGCATTGTTGCAGAATATTAAAATCGCTATCCCGCCATATAACAGCTTGCATAGGGTTTTCATCAAATTGTTTAAAAATCGCTTGATAAAAAATCGACTTCATAGCTTTTTAAATAAGCTGCATCAGATAACTGCATTACGCTATACTTATTCCACTCAAATTTTTCAGGTACTTTTGCTAAAGAAACTTCTGCAAGTAATTGAGTATTTTCAAAATCCATCAATGCCAGTATATTGGCGTCAAAACTCTCTTTTTCTTGACAAAATAAGAGAAATTCTCCAGCAATATCTTGAAAATAAGGCGAATGTGATTTTTCCTTTTAATACAAAAAATTCTTTTGTCTGAGACCAACTCTCAGCAGAAACGTGTTTAGGCGCTTCAACAAAACAACGGTCAATAAAACCAAAGATGTTATTTCGAACTAAACGAGCATAAACAGCAAGGCGATTCGGAGCATAACCATTTAGAGGTTGAGCATTAGCCAATCGAACTGCTGTGGCAAGTGCTTTTTGTGTTTCAATAAGCGAAGGTTTAGGCTGCATAGGATATTACCTCTTTTTGAGCATATTTTTGCTGTAGTTGTGCAATATGTTCAACTTCAGAATAAAGTTCTGCAAATGGAGGGAAATTGAAATCACGCTCTAATAATGTTGGCGGAATGACGGGTAGTCGTTGATAGGCATATTCTAATAAATCCCACACAGTACCTTTTACTGCCTCACCGTGCGTATCAATTAATAACTCTGGTAAATAGCGATATGCCCCTTTTATTTTATTAAATGATTCCCCTTCTAAATCCTCTACAACTTGTGCGGCAGAATGTTCTTCGTCGTGTCCTGCTATATGAATGTAATTGACACGTTTCACATCTACTTGATCTAAAAAAACATAAGGATCAAGTAAACCGTGATTGACGCCATTTACATAAATATTATTCACATCTAAATGAATACCACAATCCGCTTCCTGTGCAATAGCATTTAAAAATTCTACTTCATTCATTGTGCTGGTGGGAGAGTGTAAATAATAAGAGGTGTTTTCTAATGAAATTTGTAATTCTAAAAATCTTGCACATAGTGGATTCTCTGTGCTACGTGTTTTACAGCTTCTTCAGTAAATGGCATAGGTAATAAATCATATAAATGCCCTTCACATTCACAATAACTCAAATGTTCAGAAAAAAATGTCGAATTATATTGAGTCATTAATGCTTTAGTATTTTTTTAATAACTCGCGATCAAGTGGTGCTTGCCCGCCTAATGAAAGTGATAGTCCGTGTACCGCAAGTGGATATCTTTCAGCGGCTTGATCAAATCTATAACGAGCAGCTCCTCCCATTTTTTTACCCAATTTTCTGGAGCAACTTCCATAAACTGAATCGCATTATTTGATGATAAATTTAAAAAAATCATCAGCTAAATCTCGACGATATCCTAATCCTGCACCTTGTAACATAATTATTTACTCCTTTTAATACAACACTGGTGTAAATTTACACCAGTGTTATGTATGGCATCTAGATTAAAATACGATTATTTAGAGCCACATTTACCTTCACCACATTTACCTTCTGCAGCTTTTGGTTTGCTCGCACCACATTTACCTTCACCACATTTACCTTCTGCGGCTTTCGTTTCGTTTGCACCACATTTGCCTTCTCCGCATTTACCTTCTGCAGCTTTTTGTTTTTCACATTTATCACCTACACAAGGTGTTGCAGCTTTATCTGTACTGCTTGATTTTGGCTCAGCGTGTGCAACAGTAGCTACTGTCATCGTTAATGCTCCTGCTAATGCGGCTAAAGTGGATAATTTTTTCATTTAAATCTCCTAGAATTTGATATTGAATATAGTTAGAGGAATTTCAACCAGCTTTTAGTTGGATAAACCTTCTTAATAAGCGTGTCTAAAGAGAGTTTCCCTGCTCCCTGCGTAATTAAGATTAATAAAGTTACCACATAAATTAAGGGTAATTTATAACCATTATCACAAACGTTATAACCTGAATCGGCGTGAATGCTATACCACGCGACAGAGATTAAAATCGTTAAACTTAATGCACTAAAACGTGTTAGCACCCCAAATATCAGCAAGAATGGGAAAATTAATTCAGATCCCATTGCAACGTGCCAATTAATATCGGCTGGAATAAGATTAAATGGAAAAGGAAAACGATCTTGTATTTCAGTAAACCAATTTTGACCATTCCATTTTTCTAACCCTGCCTCTAAAAATTCCCACGCAAGAAAAAAGCGTAAAATCAATAAACTCACGCCGCTGCTGATACCTTGCATCTTACAATCTTTCATTTTTTTCCTCTGATTGATTAGCTATTTTATGAAATTATTTAGTTCATTATGGTAGGAAATGCTTCCTTGTTATTCTATTAGTCGGAGATAAGCCTTTTTTTCTTACACTTTTTCAAAAAAATTGAAAATATTATTTTTTTGTAAAAAAATGCAGATAACATTAAGGGCAAAGATTCTAATAATCTTCGTCCTTTTATCTTTTACTGATTAATGTAGTGATCAGCTAATTCAACAGTCCCCGATAGGTTGTTTCTGTTAAAACAGGCGGCAAACCTTGATTGTAACGATGTGGGCTAACAAAATTGTAATACATCACATAAGCTCTCACATCGTCCATCGCTTGCCCCAAGGTTAGATAGTCGCCCTCTTGCATCCATTCATATTTAAAGCTGCGGAACCAACGCTCCATTGGAGCATTATCCCAACAGTTACCTCGGCGACTCATACTTTGAGTTACCTGAATGAAGGTTGAGCGGAATAGCTACACCTTGAGTTTGAAAAAATGGAAAATTGATGTGAAAAATTGCGAGGTTAAAGTTAGAATTTGAGGTAAAAGAAATGCCTTTCACAATTTTCATTCGGAAAGGCATTCAAATTTATGCGGTAAATTAGTCAATTTTCGGACTTTATGCAACTGCTACATAATACCGTAAAATGGCATCAGATAGTATGAAGTCTGATAGCATGATGAAATCTCAGGATATGAAAATGGATAATATGAAGTCAGAAGAAATGAAATCTGATGAAATGAAAGTAAAAAGAAATGAAGAAAAAGCAAAAAAATGGAAGCCCCGAAAAATGTAATACTTTCTTCTTAAAAAGAAAAAAACTGCGGTCAATTTGACCGCAGTTTTTTTATATCAAAAGTGAGATTATTGTTTACGCCACGTCGTGCCGTTAGGGCCGTCTTCTAACACAATTCCCATTGCAGTGAGTTCATTACGAGCCGCATCTGCAGCAGTCCAATCTTTAGCGGCACGGGCTTCGTTTCGTTGTTTGATAAGCGCTTCAATTTTTGCGACTTCATCATCGTCAGAACCAGCTTGTAAGAATTTTTCTGGATCTTGTTGAAGTAAACCTAAGATACCCGCTAACTCACGTAAACGCGCAGCAAGACCATTGGCTTTTTCTGCATCTTCAGTTTTCAATTTATTGATTTCACGCGCCATTTCAAATAAGACAGAAAGAGCGTTTGGCGTATTGAAATCATCGTCCATGGCTTCACGGAAGGCTTCCACAAAATTTTCACCGCCAAAAGCAACCGCACTTTGATCGGTGCCACGTAAAGCGGTGTACAAACGTTCTAATGCACCTTGTGCTAAATTCAAGTTTTCTTCACTATAATTGAGTTGGCTGCGATAGTGTGCCGTTAGTAAGAAATAACGCACCGCTTCTGCATTGTAGTGGTTTAATACATCACGAATGGTAAAGAAGTTGCTGAGGGATTTCGACATTTTTTCTTTATCTACCATGATCATGCCGGAATGGATCCAATAATTCACATATTGGCCACCATGAGCACAGCAAGATTGGGCGATTTCATTTTCGTGGTGTGGGAACATTAAATCAGAACCGCCACCATGAATATCAAAATGCTCACCAAGTTGTTTACAGTTCATTGCCGAACATTCAATGTGCCAACCTGGACGACCTGCGCCCCATGGCGATGGCCAGCTTGGTTCGTTTTCTTTTGACATTTTCCAAAGCACGAAATCCATTGGATTTTTCTTGATTTCATTAATTTCAATACGTGCACCGGCTTGTAATTGGTCGAGATCTTGGCGTGATAATTTGCCGTATTCCTTAAAGCTTTCCACATCAAACATCACGTCGCCATTGTTTGCAACATAAGCATGACCGCGTGCAATCAGTTTTTCCACAATCTCAATAATTTCAGGAATATGATGCGTCGCACGAGGTTCAAAATCAGGGCGTAATACATTAAGTGCATCAAAATCTTTATACATCTCTTGCACCATACGATCTACAAGTTGATCGCAGGTTTCTTTGTTTTCTAATGCTCGCTTTAATGATTTTATCGTCCACATCAGTGATATTACGCACATAAGTCAAATCGTAGCCTAAAGAGCGTAAAGTAGCGAGCAATCACATCAAAACACACAAAAGGTACGGCCATGGCCAATATGGCATAAATCGTAAACGGTCACGCCGCACACATACATACCACTTTTTCCTTCATGGATGGGTTTGAACACTTCTTTTTCACGAGTGAGGGTATTAAAGATCTTTAACATATTTTTTTCTCTTAAAACTGGTTGGAAAACGACCGCACTTTTTTTCTGCTCATGGTGGCACTTTCTCGCCATTTGTGGAATAATGAACGCCTTAATTTTTCAAGAGGAAAATAACATGGTTACATTACACACAAATTTTTGGCGATATTAAAATTAAACTCGATTTTGATAAAGCGCCAATCACTGCAGAAAACTTTTTAAATTATTGTAAAAACGGTTTCTATAATAACACAATTTTCCATCGTGTTATTGATGGATTTATGATCCAAGGCGGTGGTATGGAAAGCGGAATGCGTGAAAAAGCAACAAATGCACCGATCCAAAATGAAGCCAACAATCGTTTAAGCAATAAACGTGGCACAATCGCCATGGCGCGTACCTCTGATCCACATTCTGCAACGGCACAATTCTTCATTAACGTGGCTGATAATAACTTCTTAAACTACCGCTCAAAAGAGATGTTCGGTCGTGAAGTTGTGCAAGAATGGGGCTATGCCGTATTCGGTGAAGTGGTTGAAGGGATGGATGTGGTTGATAAAATTAAGAAAGTAAAAACCGGTAATAAAGGTTTCCACCAAGACGTTCCGACAGAAGATGTTGTGATCACATCAGTTTCTGTCGAATAATTAATTCGGTGTGTGGATGCTCAATCTACACACCTTTTTTTCTTAAGTGAAATAACGCAATGCCTTTCTTCGATACTCATACCCACCTTGATTATCTTCATCATGACACAGGTGAGCCATTAGCTCAGCTCGTGGATAACGCTAAGCAAGCTGATGTGCAGAAAATTTTGATTGTGGCAGTAAAAGAGTCGGATTTTAAAACGATCCAAAATATGACCGCACTTTTCCCTGAGCATCTTTATTGTGGGCTTGGGTTGCATCCTCTTTATATCAAAGAGCATCAAGAGCATGATTTAGAGATATTGGATGCGGCATTATCTGTTCGTAATCAAAATTGTACAGCCGTAGCAGAAATAGGCTTAGAATGTGCAATTCCTAATTTATTGACTGATGAATTATGGCAAAAGCAACAGCACTTTTTAGAAAGTCAGCTTTATTTAGCGAAGAAATACAATCTGTCGGTCAATTTACATAGTCGTAAAATCCCACGAGCAATTCTTCCGCTTTTTAAAACAAGCCAATTTGCCTAAATGTGGTGTCGTGCATGGTTTTTCTGGAAGTTATGATCAAGCAAAACGATTTGTGGATTTAGGCTATAAAATTGGCGTAGGCGGTACCATTACTTATGAACGCGCGAATAAAACGCGTCAAGCGATTGCGAAGTTGCCATTAGAGGCGTTGGTATTAGAAACGGATACTCCCGATATGCCGGTGTTTGGCTTTCAAGGGCAACCTAATCGACCAGAGCGGATAGTTCACACCTTTGACGCTTTATGTAGTTTAAGAAGTGAAAATGCTGAAGTAATTAAAGAAACGGCTTGGCAGAATAGCTTAACCTTATTCGGTTAAACCTTAAAACGATAAATCACTTGATTGGCTGAACCTCTCCAAACCAGGCTAGGGTCAGCCTGTTCTTGTATAAATTTTCCATCAATGAGTACGTCAATATAAGGCAACATTTGACGTTGATAATCATCAAGTTCATCCAGTTTATATCCCGTCCATACCCAAATGTCCTTATCGGGACATTCTTTTTTTACACGTTGAACAAAAGGAAGTAAGGCTTCAACATTACGTGGATGCATCGGATCCCCACCAGAAAGTGTGAGCCCTTGACGTTTAATGCGCGTATCCTTTAAATCATTGATGATTTGTTGTTCCATCGCCTCATCAAATAATACGCCATTATCAAAAGACCAGCTCTTTTGATTGTAACAACCACGACAACCATGCGTACAACCGCTCACGAAAAGGGTACAACGGGTGCCTTCGCCATTTACAACATCTGTTGGGTAGTATTGGAGATAGTTCATGGTTTTACCTTAAAAGTGCGGTTGATTTTCTCGTCAAATTCACTGAATTGATAAATTAACCTTTGCAATACAGGGCCAATTCTTGCATAATAGCCCACCTAATCGCATTGCGATATCAATGGAAATCTTCTCGGTCTCTCGCAACGGTGTCCGGTTTACTCGGTCAGGTTCGGAAGAAAGCAGCCAAAGTCGGAATTTCTGTGTGCCGAGAATAAGCTGGGAAGATTTCCACCCAACTTATCCTTCCTTATTTTACACACGCTCCACTAATTGTTTAAAGAACCCTTTTTCTAATTGCAATAATTCTGCATAAGTGCCTTTTTCAATTAGCTTCGCTTCATCAATCACACAAAGCTCATCAAATTGCTCAATCGCCGTTAAGCGGTGAGTCACCATAATTAAGGTTTTATTTTCAGCATGGGCAAGAATCAAGCGCAGAATTTGGCGTTCAGTTTCGCGATCTAAACCTTCAGTTGGCTCATCTAATAATAAAAATTGGCGCATCATTAAGCAAAATACGAGCCAAGCCTAAACGACGTTGTTCTCCACCAGAAAGTGGACGGCCGCCATCACCTAGCCAAATATCTAAGCCTTGTTCTTTTTCCAACAATTTGCCTAAACCAACTTGATTTAACACCTCGATCATTTTTTCATCTGAAATATTGACCGCACTTGCGAATTGCAGATTTTGACGAAGTGTATCGCTAAATACATGAACACGTTGCGTTAAAAAGCAGAATTGGCTGCGTAATGTGTCTTCGGCGTAATCAGCAATCGGCTTGCCAGCAAGAAATAGCTGACCTTGATTTGCATCGTAATTGCGTACTAAAAGCTGTAATAACGTGGATTTTCCGCTGCCTGTTTTACCTAAAATGGCGACTTTTTTACCTTTTTGAATGGTTAAATTCAAATTCTCTAAAGCACGATTTTGACGTTCAGGATAAGTGAAAGAAAGATCTTTCGCTTCAATTAATGTTGTGGCGTTTTGATCGAACTCCGCTTTGCAATTAAAGGTCACTAATGGTTGCTGTTCGATAATATCTGTCACGCGTTCAGCTGAAGCAATGACTTGACCGATGTGCAAGAACGCAGAACCTAATGGCATTAAGATTTCAAATGAGGCTAAGGCCGCAAAAGTGAAGAGTGCAATAAATGCCATGCGATATTCATCGTTGCCAAATTCCGCTTGTGAGCTAAACCACAACATCGCGGCAATAATTAAACCATTTAAAAAGAGTGAAAGAGCGGTTGAAAATCCGCTTAAATTGGCTTCTTTTTGTTGGTCTGCTTGCCAATTCGCTTCAGTTTTAGCCATGTTATCTTTCAATTTATCTTCAGCATTAAAGAGCAATAATTCCGCTTGCGCTTGGATAAATTCTAAGAATTGCGTGCGATAAAGTGCACGTGAATGCACGAGTTTATCGCCAAATTTTTTACCAAGTAGGTAGAAAACGGTTGGAATAACCAATACCAATAAAAGCAGGCTCACACCTAAACCTAAGGCTAAAGGTGCATTGACAAAACTTAGGCCAATACACATGGCTAGAATCACAAAAATAGCTGTAATAAATGGCGCAATTAAGCGAAGATAAAGGCTGTCGAGGGTATCTACATCAGACACTAAGCGGTTTAATAAATCGCTGTTGCGGTAGCGATTTAACACTGCAGGACTTAAGGGAATAATCTTCTCAAAAACTTGTACCCGTAATTTAGCCAAAATGCGGAAAGTTGCATCGTGTGTCACCAACTTTTCAAAATAACGGAAAAGGGTACGGCCAATAGCAAGCCCACGCACAGAGGCAGAAGGATAGAAGAAATTAAATAACGTGCCAAGACCCGCAATTGCTGTTGCGGCTAAAAACCAACCCGATGTGGTCAGCAAGCCAATGCTAGATGCAAGGCCTGTAATCATTAAAACCAAGCCTAAAAATAAAGGCAACTTGGCGAATTTAAATAAACGTAAAAAGGGAAGTAAAGCACGCATTATTGAATATCCTCTTTTCGTTGAGCCAATAATTCGGCAAAGAAGCCTTGATCTTTTAATTGGTTGAAATGCCCTTGTTGAACAATTTCACCTTCTTGCATCACAAAAATATTGTCACATTGTTTTAGATCTTCAATACGATGTGTGATCATTAAGGTGGTTTGGTTATGGCTCATTTCTGCAAGGGCAGCAAGTACCAGATTCTCTGATTGAGCATCGAGGCTAGCCGTTGGCTCATCGAGTAATAATAAATTGCCTTTGCGTAGTAAAGCACGTGCGATAGCTAAGCGCTGAGCTTGGCCTACAGATACACCAATGCCGCCATCTTTAATTTCGCTATCCAAGCCTAATTTGTCGGTAAACTCTTTCGCTTGCGCAGAAATCAAGGCTTGCTCAATTTGCTCATCAGTTGCTTGAATATCGCCTAAAAGTAGATTTTCTTTGATGCTGCCTTGTAGCAGTAATGGATTTTGACCTACCCACGCAATTTGTTTTCGCCAGTCGCTTAAACGGCTTTGATTAAGTTCTACACCGTTAATTTTTAAGCTGCCTTCATAAGGCAAGAAACCGAGTAATACATTGATTAAAGAGGTTTTTCCTGCACCACTTTGGCCCACAAGGGCAATATGGCTTTCTTTCGGAATATGGAATGAAAGTGGCTTAGTTAATGGTTGACCTTGTGGAGAAAGCGCCACTAAATTTCAGCCTGAATTTCGACCGCACTTTGTGCTGGAATTTGTTCATTGCCTTGATGTGCAATTAAATAATCTGCCTCTAAGAAATCGACAATGACATCAGCAGCACCAATGCCTGCTGCACGATCGTGATAGTAAGTCCCGAGATCACGCAATGGTTGATAAAACTCTGGCGCTAGAATTAAGCAGAAAAAGCCGGTAAATAAGGTTAGCGTGGTGCCATAAGTACCAAATTCGACTTGGCCTAAATAGCTAAAACCAAAGTACACTGCCATTAAAGCAATGGAAATGGAGGTGAAAAACTCTAACACGGCAGAAGAGAGAAACGCCATTTTAAGTACAGCCATGGTCGTTTCACGGAAGTCTTCCGTTGTGCTTTCAATATGTTGTGTTTGTTCTGAAGTGCGGTTAAAAAGACGCAAGGTTTCTAAACCACGTAAGCGATCCAAGAATTGTGCACTTAAGCGAGAAAGGGTAGCCATATTTTTTTGGCTGCTATCTGCTGCCGCAATCCCTACTAGAATCATAAAAATGGGTACAAGTGGTGCGGTGATCATCAAAATCAGCCCAGCAGCCCAGTTGAGTGGGAATACAGCAATTAAAATCACCATAGGTACAATGGCAGACAAACTTTGTTGTGGTAAGAATCGTGCATAGAAATTATGCAGATTCTCCACTTGTTCAAGCATAATACTTGCCCAACTACCGGCTGGTTTATTATTGATGGTTGCAGGACCAACTTGATGGATTTTGTCTAAGATCTTTTGGCGCATATGATTGCGCAGTAATCGACCTGCTTTAAAGCCAATTTTTTCGCGTAGCCATAAAATGACCGCACGTAAAGCAAAAGTAATGATTAATGCAATAAAATAGGGAACCAGTTCAGCACGATCGACATGTTGCATAATGAGCTTGTCGAGCAATGTTGCAAGAAAATAGGTTTGAGCCACAAGAATTAAGGATGAAAGTGTGGCAAGGGCAATATTGGTGCGCATTAATTTTTTAACAGGTTGTTGCTGCGCACGAAGCCATTTTTGTAAATATTTTTTTGGCGAAGTTTGTCCATTGTTTTTATTTATCCTAGGATAGGATGAGTTGGGTGGAGGATTAAAAAAATCTACCTTTGAAAAATAATAGGTGCGTGAAACCTTGTTTTACGCACCTTACATGAGAATTTAGCGCACTTATTCTTGTGCATCTAAATAACGTTCAGCATCTAATGCCGCCATACAGCCTGTACCTGCTGAAGTAATCGCTTGGCGATAGTTGTGATCCATTACATCACCCGCAGCAAATACGCCTTCTACAGAGGTTGCTGTTGCGTTACCTTCAAGACCGGATTTAACAACGATATAACCGTTATTAAGTTCAAGCTGACCTTGGAAAATTTCAGTGTTTGGCGCATGACCGATAGCAATAAATAAACCGTCTAATTTCACGTCTTCTTTTTCACCGGTTTTCACGTTTTCTAAACGAACACCTGTTACGCCCATGTTATCGCCTAACACTTCATTCAAAGTGCGGTCAGTATGAAGCACGATTTTGCCTTCTTCGACCTTTTTGTATAAGCGATCGATTAAGATTTTTTCTGCGCGGAAACTATCGCGACGGTGAATTAAATGTACTTCAGACGCAATATTAGCCAAGTAAAGTGCTTCTTCAACGGCGGTATTTCCGCCACCCACAACGGCAACGGGTTTATTACGATAGAAAAAACCATCACAGGTTGCGCAAGCTGAAACGCCACGGCCTTTATAAGCAGTTTCAGATTCTAATCCGATATAACGTGCTGATGCCCCTGTTGCAATGATCAATGCATCACATGTGAAGGTTTGCATATCGCCATAAAGTTTGAACGGGCGAGAAGATAAATCGACTTTGTTGATATGATCAAACACGATTTCCGTTTCAAATTTTTCAGCGTGCTGCAACATACGTTGCATTAAACCTGGACCAGTGGTCATTTCAAAATCACCTGGCCAGTTTTCAATTTCGTCCGTGGTAGTAAGTTGGCCACCTTGTTGAAGACCGGTCACTAAAACAGGTTTTAAGTTTGCACGTGCGGCATAAATAGCGGCAGTATAACCTGCAGGGCCTGAACCTAAAATTAATAATTTGCTGTGTTTAACGTCTGACATAAAGAATCCTTTGTTTATAAAATAAAGCATGAGGCTTTTGGAATTCGTTCATTATAAAGCCTTCATGCATAAAAAAATAGTTGATCGTATTAGTAAAGCAATGAATACAGCAATCGGCGATATTTATTGGTGATAGGATCCGCATTGCCAATGGCTGATAAAATAGATAAAAACTGTTGTTTCACTTCACCATTTTCCGCAGAAAGATCTTGTTTAAGAATGCTAAATAATAAGTCCAATGCTTCTTCGTTTCGATTAGCTTGATGTAGCTGAACTGCCAATTTCAACGCAATCTCAGGCGTTGGATTTTTCGCATAATCCGCTTGTAGTTGTTGAATTTCTGGCGTGTCAGCTGCTTTAATTAAAAAGCTCGATCTGTGCCTGTAATCCATGCCAACGGCTATCTCGATCCTGAATCGGAATTTGCGCTAAAATATCTGCCGCAGGCTCTGTTTTTTTCATAGCGATATAGGTTTCCGCATAAAGTAATGCCACATCGCTATTTTTCTTATCTGAAAGCTCCCACGCCTCTTTCAGTAATGGAAGGGCGGAGTTGTAATCTTCCACTTGTAAAAAATCTAAGGCTTTTTGGAATTTTAAATCTTCTTCTTTTGGCAAAATCGCACTCAAACGTTGCAATAAGCTGGCTTCATCTAATGCACCAGGGAACGCATCTAATGCTTGTGCCTCTTTGAAAAGATAGGTCGTTGGTAACGCTTGAATACGAAATTGTGCAGCAATCATTTGCTCTGTTTCACAATTGACTAAGCCGAGGATAAATTGTCCTTGATGTTGTTCTGCAACACGTTGTAGGACTGTTGCAAAATCAGCTGATTCTTTATGGCTTGGTGCATAAAAGTTAATGACAAGTGGTGTTTCAACAGAACGTTGCAACGTTTCAGTAAGATTTTGTTCGTTGAGCTCAACTAAAAAAGGTAAATCTGCCATTTTTATTCCTTGATAAATGGAAAAATGATGCTTGATTTTAGCAAAGTGCGGTCAGTTTTAGAAATGTTTTACAGGAAAAGAAAAGGGCAGTGTTAATCTGCCCTTATTCGCTATCTATTTTTATTCTTTTGTTTCTTCCACTTTATCTTCTGGAAGGACAAGGTTAAGAATTAAGGCAAGTAATGAGCCTACGGTAATGCCTGAACCGAGCACTTCTTTGAAAAAGTGCGGTAATTTATCAAGCAATTCTGGACGAGTTGTCACCGCTAAGCCACAGCCAATGGAAATCGCGATAATTAAACCATTACGTTTGCTACGTGCGACTTTATCCAACATTTGGATACCCGCAGCGATAATCATCGCAAACATCATTAAGCCTGCACCGCCTAATACGGGTAATGGAATTGAAACAATTAGTGCACCGAATACAGGGAATAAACCAGCTAGTGCTAGAAGCACACCGGTTAGTGCAACCACGTGACGGCTTGCCACGCCAGTTAAGGAAATCACGCCGATATTTTGTGAGAATGAAGAGAATGGCGTGGTAGACATAATGGCGGCTAAGGCTGATCCTAAACCATCGGCTAAAACCCCGCCGCGTAAATGTCTGCCAGTGATTTCGGTTTTGGTGGCATTACCTAGTGCTAAGAAGTTACCGCTTGATTCAACGATCGTCACTAAATAGGCGATAGACATACCGATAATGCCTGAAATAGGGAAGGCTAAACCAAAGTGTAGTGGTTGTGGAATCGCGAAAGTTTGTGCTTGTTTTACACCTTCAAAGCTTACCCAGCCCATGGCTAAACAAACGATATAACCAGTCATCATCCCAATAACGATGGCGGCTGCAGGAAAAATCCCTTTACCCCATTGTACGAGGGCTACCACGATCACTAATACAAAGCTCGCCATCATTAAATTTTCTGGCGTCGCATAATTTGCATTACCACGTTGACCACCTGCGAACCAGTCAACGGCAACAGGAATGAGGCTTAAGCCGATCATCATGACGACAGTCCCCGTCACAAGTGGTGGGAACAATTTGCGAATATAGGGCATGAAGAAACTGCCGATAATCATCACTAAGGAACCAATGAGAGAAGAACCTAAAATACCGGCGATGCCATATTTGCTAAAACCAATGGCAAGTGCAGCAGCAACAAAAGTAAAACTGGTTCCCATCACACTTGGCAAACGAATACCAATAGGCCCCAAGCCTTTACATTGGATAACGGTCACTACACCAGAAATTAGCAGTGCAGCATTCACTAGCGTAATGGTATCTTCGGTAGGTAATTTTAAGACGTTACCAATGACCAATGGTACGGCAATAATTCCCCCAAGTGCGGCAAGTAAATGTTGTGCCGCAAGGAGTAAACTTAATCCGAAAGGTGGTTTGTCTTCCACGGTATAAAGTAGATTGTTATTCATTAGGTTCCCTTAAGTAGAAAAAAATTGTGCGAATTATACGTTAATTTTTATTCACCGCAAACGTTTGCGTAAAGAAAATAAAAAAAGTGCGGTTAAAAAATTACGTTATTTTCAACCGCACTTGTTTAATTTAAAGGCTACATCCAGAACAGATAAGCAATGGTTGCAATAATGACCATACAGGTTAAATCAATAAATTTACCCACGCGGATCATTTCTGATTGTTTAACAAAACCTGTTGAGTACACAATCGCATTCGGTGGTGTACCGACCGGCATCATAAAGGCACAAGATGCCCCTAGGCCGATAATCATCGCAAAACCAAGCGGTGGTATATTCAGGGCTTGTGCGATAGAAATAAAGATTGGGACGAGTAAGGCTGCGCTTGCTGTGTTTGATGTAAATTCAGTCAAGCAGACAATAAAGGCTGCAATAATTAATGCCATCACATAGTAGTGGCCTCCTTCAATGATGAAGACAATGCCATCTGCCATGATTTTGCTTGCGCCAGATTGAGTCAATACTGAGCTTAAGGTTAAACCGCCACCAAAAAGGAACAGTACACCCCATTCTGTATTTTCTTGTACTTCTTTCCAACTTGCGATCCCGGTTACACAAATGACAATCGCAGCGGAGAGTGCAACCATACTGTCAAAACTGCCAATTGGTTTTGGTAAACCCAATGATTGAGAAATAATTGGGTTGAGGTACCCACCAAAAATCCAAAGAATCGCTACGGTGATAAAAATAATCAACGTTAAAACACGTTGTTTGGTCATGTGAATTTTTTCAAATTCAGCAGCAAAATGAAGGCCTAATTTGGGTTTAAATACAAGATATAACCAACCAATAATAAGCGGGAATAAAATTAACATCACTGGCGTGCCATACATTAACCAGTCAGCAAAACCTAAATGAAGTTGAGAGGCGGCTATGGCATTAGGTGGGCTTCCTACGAGTGTTCCCATTCCTCCAATGGTGGCACTATAGGCAATCCCTAATAACACGAATACATAAGTATTATGATCTTTATTACGGTCTAACTGACTTAAAATGGTCATTGAAAGCGGGATCATCATCGCCGCAGTAGCGGTATTACTCATCCACATGGATAAAAATGCCGTTGCTAAGAAGAGGTAAAGCACCGCAACAAAGAGACGACCTTTCGCTAATTGCATGATTTTATTCGAAATCATTTTGTCAATTTTTTGCACATTTAATGCAGTAGCAAGGGCAAAACCACCAAAGAATAAGAAAATGGTCGGATCCGCAAAGGCAACAAGCGCTTCACGACTATTAGCCAATCCTAACAGGACAGATAAAATGGGCACGAACAATGCAGTGATCGTTACACTGACGGCTTCGGTAAGCCATAAAATGGCTACAAATGCGAGTAAAGATAATCCTTTATTTGCCGCAGGTTCAAAAGGAAGGGTATTAAGTAAAATAAAAAAGAGCACGACATCAGAAAGGAATATAATAGTTTGTTTTATTCCATGCTTTTTCGTTGAGACTTGGTAACAGGTATTGATTGCATATTTTTTTCCTTATATTTTTTTATGGCCGCTGATTGTAGCACAAGAGTAATTAACCAGAAAAATAATGCATACTAAAAATTGATTAGTATTAAAAGCAAAAGTGCGGTCAAAAAAACCTCCTGATTTTTGACCGCACTTTATTCGTGGAATATTTGTTTAACGAGATAAAAATCGCTTTCACTTGCTTTTTGTAATGTTGGAACTATCTCTTGTTCAAACCATGGATTTTTCTTGAGCCAAATTTGGTTGCGTGGAGAAGGGTGAACGAGAGGGAGAAAGTGAGGGAGAAAAATCACGGAAATGGCGAACCGTTTCAGTCACATTAAGCTCATTTTCTGGTAAATAATATTTTTGTGCATATTGCCCGATAAGAATGGTGAGCTCGATATTGGGTAAGTTTGCTAAAATTGGCACATGCCATTTTTTTCTGCAAAGCCTTTGCGTGGCGGTAAATCACCCGATTTTGCCTTTTGCCTGGGTAATAAAAATCCATTGGAATAACTGCAAACATACCCGAGTGATAAAAGGTATCACGATCCACATCCAGCCATTCACGTAGTCGATCACCGCTTTTATCATTCCAGTATAAACGACTTTCTTGGGCTTTAACTCCAGGTGCTTGTCCGACAATATTAATACGAGCGGTAGTTGGCGCGGCAAAAAAGCGGTTCGATACTCTTTGCGGTAAAGGATTGATTATCGGGATCTTGCATGATGGATTGGGTAATCTGAGCAAGTGTTGGCATGGTATTTCCTTCTTTATTGAAATAAAAAAATAGCTCACTTTTTGATGAGCTATTTTATCATAATCAATGTCGTGACATTATAGGTGTTTTACTCGACGTTTTACTTCTTCCTGCTTGCCCGCATTGAATGGACGAGCATCAGGGCTGCCGAGATAACCACAAACCCGTCGGGTTACAGAGACTTTTGCACTGTCATGATTACCGCATTTCGGGCAGACAAAACCTTTACTTGTGCAATTAAATTCTCCTGTGAAACCACATTCGTAACATTCATCAATTGGCGTGTTGGTGCCGTAATAAGGCACGCGATCATAGCTATAATCCCATACATCTTCGAGTGCTTTCAGGTTATGTTGAATGTTAGGGTATTCGCCATAACAGATAAAGCCGCCACTCGCTAATTCAGGATAAGGCATTTCAAAGTCTAATTTATCGTATGGATTCACTTTTTTCTCTACATCTAAGTGATAGCTGTTAGTGTAGTAGCCTTTATCGGTAACGCCTTCAATGACACCAAATTGTTTGGTATCTAAACGGCAGAAGCGATCGCACAAGTTTTCACTTGGTGTGGAATAAAGGCTAAATGCATAACCCGTTTCTTTCTGCCATTGTTTGACCGCTTCGCTTAAACGAAGCACAATTGCGATGCCTTTTTCGCGTAGTTGTTCATCGTCAAAAATATGCCCTTGTTTATACAGTGCATTGATGGTTTCGTGAATGCCAATATAGCCTAAAGAAATTGATGCTCGGCCATTTTTGAAAATATCCGCGACCTTATCATCAGCGTTTAATCGAACGCCACACGCACCTTCCATATAGAGAATTGGCGCGACACGAGCTTTGGTATTTTCTAAGCGAGCAATACGGGTAAGCAAGGCTTTCTTCGCAAGGGCTAAGCGTTCATCTAAAGTGCGGTAGAATTTTTCTTCATCTCCTTGTGCTTCAAGAGCAATACGAGGCAAATTCAAACTCACCACGCCTAAATTATTGCGCCCATCATGCACTTCATGACCGTTTTCTTCATAGGCTCCCAAGAAGCTACGACAACCCATTGGAGCTTTGAATGAGCCAGTGACTTTAACCACTTGATCATAGTTTAAAATATCCGGATACATGCGTTTTGATGCACATTCTAATGCCAGTTTTTTAATGTCATAGTTTGGATCTTGTTCGTTTTGGTTCACGCCTTTTTTAATGGTAAAGACCAGTTTAGGGAAGACTGGCGTTTTGTGATTTTTACCCAAGCCACGAATACGATTTTTCAAAATCGACTGTTGAATTAAACGTTCTTGCCAACTTGTACCTAAACCAAAACCAAAGGTAACAAACGGCGTTTGACCATTGGACGTATGGAGCGTGTTAACTTCATATTCAAGGGATTGAAACGCATCAAAACATTCTTTTTCAATTAGCGCTTTTGCATAACCTTCCGCATCCGGAATTTGCCATTGTGCAGCGTTTTTCAAATGTTTTTCAAAACTGAGTTGAACATAAGGTGCAAGGACTTCATCAATGCGATTAATGGTTGTACCGCCATAAATATGGCTAGCGACTTGAGCAATAATTTGTGCGGTAACTGCTGTTGCTGTGCCGATAGATTTAGGCGGTTCAATTTCGGCATTACCCATTTTAAAGCCATGCGAAAGCATGCCTTTTAGATCAACCAGCATGCAGTTGAACATCGGGAAAAATGGCGCGTAGTCTAAGTCGTGATAATGGATTTCGCCTTTTTCATGGGCTTCAACAACATCTCTTGGCAGAATGTGACGTTTGGCATAATGTTTGGCCACAATACCTGCCAGTAAATCACGCTGGGTAGGGATCACTTTCGCATCTTTATTCGCATTTTCATTAAGCAATTCCACGTTGCTTTGTTCAATCAGCCCTTCAATTTCTTTGGTTAATTGGCTGCGTTTTTCACGAGCAAGATCACGATCGTGACGATATTCAATATAGGCACGTGCAATTTGTGGGTACTTGCTTGTCATTAAGTGATCTTCAACGATTTTTGAATCTGGTTGATATCAATTTCATGCTGATAGTGACTAAAAAAATCTCGGTATTAATTCGCTGGCTCAGATCATGGATATACATTTCATCAACAATATTGACCGCACTTGCCGCTTTTTCTAATTGCATTAGTAATACGTTGTAGGTCAAACCCAATTCGTGAACCATCACGCTTAATCACGAAGAAAGCATTCATTTTATGACTCCTATATAGGCTAACTTAAAAAAACGAAAGCACTATATATAGTTTTATTTAATAGATCAACACACAATATGTAGTGTTATTTGCTGTTTTTTGATGGCTGAAATTAAGGTGAAACCTTGCTAAATCTGGGAGGAAAGAGTGTTTTTTTGTTGATAATTATTCTCAAATTATTTTTTAATAATTTGATCTGAATCAAGGTTTTGGGCAATAAAAAAACGGACGAAAAATCGTCCGCTCTTTAAGTTATAGAAAAGAAATTAAGCTGCAACCATTACCATGGCTGGGCGAATCACTCGACCATTTAAGGTATAACCTTTTTGTAAACACAGTGGTGATTTGATTCGTTGTAAAGCCTTCTGCTGGTTGCATAGAGATAGCTTGGTGAAGATCTGGATTAAAGGTATCACCCACAGCACCAACAGGTTCGACACCGAAGCGAGAAACCGTTGAGAGTAACTCTTTTAAAGTCAGCTCGACGCCATCAAATAGGGCTTTGATGTTTTCATCTTCCTTATTGGCAGGCGTTGCAAGTGCACGCTCTAAGTTATCAATAGTGTTTAAAATGTCTTTTGAGAATTTTTCGAGCGCAAATTTATGTGCTTTTTCGATGTCTTGTTCACTGCGGCGGCGCATATTGTCAATTTCAGCACGCGTGCGAAGCAATAAATCTTGCTCTTTTTTTAGAGGTTTCTTCCACTTGTGCTTTTTAGTTGTTCTTCAAGCTCTTGTACGCGGGCGATCGCTTCTTCTAACGGATCTTCCGTTGAGGTAGTTTCTTGCTGAACATCTTCAACAAGTTCTTCATTTTTCATTTAAGTTTTGTGCTTGTTCTGACATCTTTTTCTCCATTTATCAAAAAAATTAGTGCTATTTTAGCAAAAACTGAATTGCTATGTAATATAATGGCTAAAATTTTTAAATTCAAGTGCGGTCAAAAAAATCAGTAAGTCTGTACTTGGGAGCAATCATAGTTATGGATGAATTAGTTAAATCATTTAAAAACCATCGCCTTGATGGGAAAAACCACGTCGCGATATTAATTTACAAATGCATAAAAAAACTTGTATCAATGGCTGAAAGATAGAGGATATCAAGTTTTTAGTCGAAAAAAGAGGTGGGAGAAAAAAATTTGGTTTTACCGGAAGAGGTGTTAGCGACAGTTGAACAAATCGGTGAGCAAGTACAACTCGTAATTGTGATCGGTGGTGATGGCAATATGCTAGGGCGTGCCCGTATTTTGGCTAAATATAATATTCCAATGATTGGTATTAACCGAGGCAACTTAGGCTTTTTGACCGATATTGACCCGAAAAATGCTTATGCACAGCTCGAAGCGTGTTTAGAACATGGTGAATTTTTTTGTAGAAGAGCGTTTTTTTATTGGAAGCTAAAATTGAACGAAACGGAGAAATTATCTCCAGTAGCAATGCCGTAAATGAGGCGGTGATTCATCCCGCTAAAATTGCGCACATGATTGATTTCCATGTTTATATCAATGATAAATTTGCCTTTTCTCAACGTTCAGATGGTTTGATTGTTTCCACACCAACAGGTTCAACGGCTTATTCGCTTTCCGCTGGCGGCCCGATTTTAACGCCAAATTTAAATGCAATTGCCCTTGTGCCAATGTTCCCGCACACACTTTCTTCTCGACCATTAGTAATTGATGGAGACAGTAAAATCTCAATTCGCTTTGCTGAACATAATACTTCACAGCTAGAGTTGGGCTGTGATAGTCAAATTGCGCTAGATTTTTCTCCTGATGATATCGTTCATATTGAAAAAAGCCCGCACAAGCTACGTTTATTACATCTAAAAAAATTATAATTATTACAATGTATTAAGCACAAAATTAGGCTGGCTTAAAAAATTTCTAATCTAAAAAGTTAAAAAAATCTCTTTACTGTATATTATATCAGTTATAATATATAGATATACAGTTAAGGAGATTTTTTATGCTAACCCAACTTACCATCAATAATTTTGCAATTGTTCGTCAATTAGAGATTGAATTGGCGAAAGGAATGTCTGTGATCACGGGGGAAACCGGCGCAGGGAAATCCATTGCTATTGATGCGTTGGGATTATGCTTGGGGCAGCGTATTGAAACGTCTATGGTTCGAGAAGGGCAGGAAAGAGCCGAAATCTGCGCCACATTTTTTATTGAACCAACTAATCCTGCTTATCAATGGTTGCAAGCGCAAGAATTGCAAGATCCTGATAATCCCTCCGATTGTATTTTACGCCGCGTTATTAATGCAGATGGGCGTTCTAAAGCCTTTATTAATAGCACGCCTGTATCGGCTTCTCAATTAAAAGAAATTGGTCAATATCTTATTCATATTAATGGGCAGCACGCTTCACAATTATTATTGAAAAATGACTATCAGCTTCAGTTAGTCGATTCATTTGCACATCACCATGATTTGCTCGCACAAATGCGAGAAGATTATCGAGCATGGAAAAATCTTCAAACGCAAGTTAAAAATTTCCAACAAAAAGTTGCCGAAAATGAAGCGAAGAAACAACTTTTTACAATATCAGGTAGAAGAGTTGGATGAGTTTGCACTTCGTCCAAATGAATATTTAGAATTGGAAGAGGATCAACGTCGTCTATCAAATAGCGAACAATTGACACAATTATCTCAATCAGCCTTACAGCTACTCAGTGAAAATGAAACAGTGAGCATTGATTCTATGCTTTATCGTGCGACACAGTATATTGATGAATTAAGTGAGTTAGATCCTCGATATGCTTCCGTTCAAACAATGTTGAATGATGCACTCATCCAAGTGCAAGAGGCGACAAGTGAAGTTCAACATCTTGCTTCTCATATTGAGCAAGATCCGATGCTACTACAAGAGATTGAGCAACGTTTAGGACAAGCTTTACAACTTGCGCGAAAGCATAATGTCAAACCTGAAGAGTTGGTGGAGTGGCATCAAAAATTAAAAGCAGAATTGACCGCACTTTTAGATTTTTCAGAAAGTGAAGAACGCCTGATTCTAGAAGAAAAAGCCGCCTTTGAGAAAATGCAAAATACGGCAAAACAATTACATGAAAGCCGTTGCCAAGCTGCAGAGAAATTAGCCCAACAAGTGACGCATTCCATTAAAGGGCTTGCAATGGAGAATGCCGAGTTTTTCATTGAAGTGAATTCAGATTTAACGAAAGTTACGGCAAATGGGGCAGATAATATTGTCTTTACTTTACGCAGTAATCTAGGGACAACAAGCACAACCGCTAGCAAAAAGTGGCATCAGGTGGTGAGTTGTCTCGTATTTCATTAGCTATTCAAGTATTAACGTCCGATCAATCATCGATTCCAACGCTGATCTTTGATGAAGTTGATGTCGGTATTAGTGGTAAAACAGCGAGTGTAGTGGGTAAATTGTTGCGTCAATTAGGCGATAAGTGCCAAGTACTGTGTGTGACCCATTTACCACAAGTGGCGTGTCATGGGCATCATCAATTTAATGTTGAGAAATTTACCGTTGATGATAAAACAGAAACCAAAATGACCGCACTTTCTCAAGAAGAACGCGTTCCTGCTCTTGCAAGATTACTCGGTGGCAGTGAAATTACGGATCTTGCTTTAGCGAATGCACAAGAGATGTTGGATTTAGTCAAGTAAAAATGAGGCAAATGAATGGGCTTTTTATAGTTCATTCAATGCATTAATAACTCGAATTTCGTCAAACTTCTCAAGTTGTTCTAGTCTAATTTCAATTTCTTGAAGTTGACCGGATTGTAGTAAATATTCCCTTTGTGTGCCTTTTAATAAAGGGGTATTCGGTGTGAACCATTGAGTCCCTTTTCTAAAGGCTAGATTGCCAATAGAGCAGTCTGTCACAAAGCTATCTTTAATAATAATGATTTCATCAGCCTCTCCCTTTTGTGCAAATAAGGTATTGATAAGTTCACGATCGGCATATTTGAGTGAATAATCAATTTCATTACAGACTATGGGCTTGAATACACGATGTGTTTTAGGTGTATATTCAAGGTATGAAATTTTGGTTTGATGAGCGTTGTAGTCAATTCGACAGCGAACAAGCTTATTATGTAGCTTCTTAGGTACTTGAATTAGATCTAAAAGATTAAAAAAAGTGATCTCACTTTTTCCATAATAAGTGATAAGGCTATGCTCATAGCGTGCTTGATGCAGACAATATTTTTAATTTTGCCATTTTCAATGGCGATGGTTTCAAATAAAGGGAACATTACTTTTCCTTTTGGATTGGAAGGTAAACTTTGGCAATCTGCTCTTGATATTCGTCTTCAAGTTGGCTTTGAATGGTAATGCCACCACCACTACGAAAATAAAATTTATCACCTCTTTGTTCAATAAAGCGAATTGCGACGGCACTATTTAGGTTTTCGCCATCAAAAATACCGAAAATTCCTGTGTAATAACCTCGTTCTTGCTTTTCAGCTTGTTGGATAATGGAAACCGTTTTTTCTTTAGGCGCTCCGCTGATTGAGCCTGCAGGTAAAAGTGTGGCTAATATTGAGCCAATTTTATTTTGCCAATTATCTTCTAATTCACCGTAAATTTCTGAACTGGTTTGTAGTATTTCGCCTTGTTCTGTGTAAATACTATCGATGTAGCGAAAACGAGATACTTTGATATTTTTGGCAACCATTGCAAGATCATTACGCATTAAATCGACAATGGTGTAATGTTCTCGTTGCTCTTTTTCATCCTTTAACAAATTAGCTTTGGCATTAGGCTGGCTCGCATCAATCGTTCCTTTCATAGGATAGGTGTAAATTTTGTTTTGTCGAATTTGCACAAAGGATTCAGGTGAAAAGCAGACAAATTGCTCCTTAAAAAGTAATTTATAAGGCGCCTCAACTGAATGGAAAATTTGGATTAAATCCCCATTTAATTTGATTTCGGTAGGATAAGTGAGATTGAGTAAATAGGAATTACCTTTTTGTAATTCGTGTTGAACAAGATGAAATCCTTGTTCATATTGATGTAATGTAATGGGTTTTTATCAATGATAGACAAAGCAAAGTGCGGTTGATTTTCAGTGATATTTTTTTACGCCTTGAATATCCCAAATCAGCCCTTTTTTTCAGTGCTTTCATCAAAAGAACAAATAAGCGGTTTCTTCTGTTCAAAAATCAATTAAGAAGAAAAAAAGGTTGGCGTAATGCACCATAAGTATTAGCTTGCTGAATAAATGTTTGCATGGCTTGTAGATAAAAAAATAAAAAGGATTTTAACGCAGAATCGCTATAATGTTGAAATGAATTTAGTCACCGAATTATGGCACTAGCCCGTATGAAAAAAATTTTAGTTATCAATAACCATGATTCTTTTTACTTATAATTTAGTGGATCTCATTCGCCAATTACAGGTGCGTTTTGATGTTGTAAGTGTTGAAGATTTATCATTAGATTGTGTAGAAGGTTATACACATATTTTAATTTCTCCAGGACCAGATGTTCCAAGCATGTATCCACAATTATTTGCGATGTTAGAACGATTTTATCAAACAAAGTCCATTCTAGGGGTTTGCTTAGGACATCAAACCCTTTTGTGAATTCTTTGGCGGAGAAATCTATAATTTGCCAAGTGTGCGCCATGGACAGAAACGCCGCTTAAAAGTGCGGTCAAATTCAGGCTTATTTTTAGGGCTTCCAGCCGAATTTGAAATAGGTCTTTATCATTCCTGGGCAGTACAAACAGAAAGTATGCCAGAGACATTAGAAATTACAGCCGTTTGTGATGATGAAATCGTGATGGCAACACAGCACAAAAAATTTACCTATTTTTTTCTGTGCAATTTCATCCTGAGTCTTACATGTCAGAATTCGGCGAACAAGTGTTACAAAATTGGTTAAATTTCAAAAATACTTGATAGGAATGCTTGCTTATTAGTCAAAAAAAGCGTATTATAGCCGTCTATACGTCAATACATCCAAAAGAAGAGAACTTATGTCTAGCTATTTATTTACTTCTGAATCGGTTTCAGAAGGACATCCAGATAAGATTGCCGATCAAATTTCTGATGCGGTACTTGATGAAATTTTAAAACAAGATCCTAAAGCTCGTGTGGCTTGCGAAACCTATGTAAAAACAGGGATGGCGTTAGTCGGTGGTGAAATTACGACATCAGCATGGGTTGATATTGAAAAATCTCACTCGCCAAGTGATTTGTGATATTGGTTACAAACACTCAGAGATGGGGTTTGATGGTAATTCTTGTGCGGTATTAAATGCGATTGGTAAGCAATCATCTGATATTAACCAAGGTGTGGATCGTGAGAATCCATTAGATCAAGGTGCGGGTGACCAAGGGATCATGTTTGGTTATGCGACAAATGAAACCGAAGTCTTGATGCCTGCGGCGATTACTTATGCGCATCGTTTAATGGAAAAAAACAAGCAGAAGTACGTAAAAAGCGGAAAAACTGGCCTGGTTACGCCCAGATGCGAAAAGTCAAGTGACCTTAAAATACGAAGATAACAAAATCGTGGGTGTAGATGCAGTCGTCCTTTCTACACAACATAGTGAAGAAGTCTCACAAAAAGAAATTTATGAAGGCGTGATGGAAGAAATCATCAAGCCAATTCTGCCAAGCGAATGGTTATCTCAACAAACAAAATATTTCATTAACCCAACCGGTCGTTTTGTGATTGGTGGTCCAATGGGTGACTGTGGTTTAACGGGTCGTAAAAATCATTGTTGATACATACGGCGGTGCAGCTCGTCATGGTGGTGGTGCCTTCTCGGGTAAAGATCCATCAAAAAGTAGACCGTTCAGCGGCTTATGCCGCGCGTTATGTGGCCAAAAATATTGTTGCAGCAGGTCTTGCAGATCGTTGTGAAATTCAACTTTCTTATGCAATTGGTGTGGCAGAGCCAACGTCGATCATGGTAGAAACCTTTGGTACAGGAAAAAGTATCAAACGAAGTATTGGTTAAATTAGTGCGTGAATTCTTTGATTTACGTCCTTATGGTTTAATTAAAATGTTAAATTTAATTCAACCAATCTATCGCTCAAACTGCCGCGTATGGACACTTCGGTCGTGAACAATTCCCATGGGAAAAAGTAGATCGTGCAGAAGAATTACGTGCAGCAGCTGGTCTAAAAATAAGTAAATTAAATGTATATGATAAAAACCGCTAATTTAGCGGTTTTTGTTTACTGAACATGATGATGTCATCTCAAACTCAGTTTCGGCATTTAAAAATGCAGGTGCAGCGCAAACTTGCAGAGACATTACAATTGGCTGAAAATCACTTTCAACGAACATTTTCTGTTCCGACAATTAGTTATGAATTGCGAGGAGTTAAGGCTGGTGTTGCCTATTTACAGAAAAAAATGAGATTAAATTTAACCGCACTTTGCTACTTGAGAATTCAGATGAATTTATTCGTCAGGTAGTTCCACACGAATTAGCTCATCTTATTGTGTATCAAGTATTTGGTCAGGTGAAACCGCATGGACAGGAATGGCAATCGGTGATGACACAGTTATTTAATCTCCCGGCTGATACTTGCCATCAATTTGATGTAGAGAATGTACAAGGCAAAATGTTTGCTTATCAATGTGAATGTCAGACCCATTATTTAACGATTCGTCGGCATAATCGTATTCAACGCGATAAAATTACTTATTTATGCCGAAAATGTCAGGGAAAATTGGTTTTTCATAGTGAAAATTCATAAGCAGTGTGGTATATTTCTAGCGTTTTCAATCAAATAACAGGGGTTATCCAATGAAAAAATCATTATTAGCTATCGTTGTCGGTGCATTAGCGGTTGCTTCAACTGCAAATGCTGGTTTATATGCGGAAGGCGATCTAGGTCTTTCAAGAACTAAATTAAGCAATGGTGGTTCAAGCAAAACTAAAGTTGAACCTCGTGTTGCAGTGGGTTACAAATTAGGTAATATGCGTGTAGCAGGTGATTATACTCATCACGGTAACTTCCAAGGTACTAAAGTTCAAGGTTTAGGTGCGACAGTATTCTATGACTTCGATACCAACTCTCAAATTGAACCTTATGTTGGTGCTCGTCTTGCGGCAAACCGTTTCAAATTTGAAGAACGTGCAGATCAACGCTATAAAAGCTCTTCTGAAACCAAAGTGGGTTATGGCGTAGTTGCGGGTGCTAAATATAAATTAGCAGAAAAAGTATATGCAAACGGTGGTTTAGAATATAACCGTTTAGGTAGCTTTGACGATACTAAAGTGAATAACTATGGCGCTAAAGTGGGTGTAGGTTACGAATTCTAATTTCCCTTTTGAAAAGTGCGGTTGATTTTCACCGCACTTTTTCTTTTGGATGTGAAAATTTGTATCGGGCTAATCTATTTGTGATTAATTCATGTAGCAGTTAAAATCCTCGTTCTAAATGAATTGAGGATTTTTTGTTTTTAGAGGTGAGAATATGATTATCGTTTATGGCATTAAAAACTGTGATACAGTAAAAAAAGCATTGAAGTGGCTAACTGAACATAATATTCAACATAAATTACATGATTATCGTGTGGATGGATTAGATACTCAATTCTTACAACAAGCAGAAGCTCAATTTGGTTGGGAAAATTTAGTCAATAAACGTAGTACGACTTGGCGTAATCTTGATGAAAATGTGAAAAATACACTCTCGAAATCTACCGCACTTTCCGTATTAGCTGAAAATCCAACGTTAATCAAACGCCCGATTATTCTGCAAGATGGTAAGGCATTGATTGGCTTTAACGAAAAAGTATATATCGCAACATTTAATTAGTATTAAAGTAGGCTAATTTATTGTACTTACTTATCTACTTATTAGAGTTATTAATTTTTATTTGAAAAAGGATGTATAAAAGTGAATGATCCATTACAAAAGGGCTATACGACGTTTTTTTATTGGGACTTTCTTTATTGGAACTTTTTATTGCGTTATTATGTATAGCCTGCACTTATTTATTTGAAATATCCATAGATCCACTTTTCTGAAGGGGGATTTTTGGGACTGCTTTTTCCTATCTCATTCATACCTGAGGGCGATTACAACGCTTTGTCTTTTTCATCACTCAGAAAAAAGCAAGTCGCTATTATTTGTTGTATTTATGGGTGGCATTTTTTACGCCATTTTTAATTCCTATTATCGTCGGATTATCTTTACATTTTTTTTATTTAAACTGGTATAGCGTTATTGATCCTATTATAGAGCTTATGCTTTATTATTCCTTCCTTGCGTTATTTTTTTGGGAATAGTTCAATTGTTGTGGGCAGTAGTATGTTTGCCAGATGCATAGTAAAGCGTAATCTTTTCACCTTGCATTTTGTTTTTAATAAGAATAAGATTCATTACAATATTGTTACAAGTTCAATCACTGATGTGATAAATATTTCATAGCAGTTGGTTATTTGTTTGGAATTTTTTTATGTGATTGAATTGTAAATTTTTCTTAATTAATTGCCAAAACAAAGGGATTGATTATGCATAACAAATCTTATTTTGCTCTCCTTCCACTTTCCATTTTTTTCTTATCTAATGCTTTTTGCTGAAGATGCACAGTCTGTAACATTGTTGGATCCTATTGTGGTCACCGGTGTTACTCAGACGAATGCTAATTCAGTCAAACTTAATCCTAAAACAACGCTTCAACCTTTACCTGCTGGTGATGGAGCCGATTTATTACAATCAGTAGCAAATATGAGCGTGATTCGCAAAGGGGGAAGTTCTGGAGATCCGCTCTTTAGAGGATTGGGGGGATCTCGTTTAAGTATTCAAGCGGATGATCAATTTATTTATGGAGGATGTAGCAATCGTATGGATCCTCCAACTGCTTATATTTTCCCATCCGCTTATGATGAAGTAGTTGTTACTAAAGGACCTCAAACAGTCACACAAGGCACGGGTCTAGTGGCTGGGGCAGTACATTTTGTTCGTAAAGAACCTGAATTTGATACGCAAAACACTTATTTAAATGGCAGTGTAACCCTTGGTGGAAATAAACGCCGTGATGCTTATTTTGATGCGATGGCTGGTGGTAAATATGGTTATTTACGTACGAGTATGTCACACAATGAGGCAGGAAATTACAAAGATGGCGATGGCAATCGAGTTCATTCCTCTTTTGAGCGCCGTAATCAAATGTTACAGCTTGGTTTCACACCGACAGAAAATACCTTATTGACAGGAACTTATGAACGGAGTCGAGGCGAAGCAGCTTATGCAGATCGAATGATGGATGGGAGTAAGTTTGATCGTGATGCCTGGAATGTTCGATTTGTACAAAGAAATATTACACCATGGTTCACTGAACTTGAATTACGCTACGGTCAAAGTAAGATAGATCACGTGATGGATACTTATAGTATGCGTTATTTAAGCATGATGGGAAAACAAGTTAAAAAAAGCCATGAACCCAAAACGTGAAACAAATACGGGACACTTAAAGGCAACCTTTGATTGGCCGGATATTAATTTACAGATTGGTATTGATTATATGCGTGACAAACACCTTGCGCGTATGGAAATGAAAGGGGAAGGTTACACGCATAAACCTTATCAACCGCAACAAAACTTCACCCAATGGGGCGGATTTGCAGAAGGAGCATGGACGATAAATGATAGCCGTAAATTCATTGCAGGTTATCGTTATGATGAAGTAAAGGCTGAATATGACACCTTAATGACAAATCATCCGAATAAAAAACGTACTTATGATTTACATGCGGGCTTCTTCCGTTGGGAAGAAGAGATTAATGGCATTAAATATTATGCTGGTGTAGGGATTGCAGAGCGAGCGCCAGATTATTGGGAACGCCGTGCAAGCCAAGTTTTAGATAAAGAGCAAAACCGTCAAATTGATACAGGATTGATGTGGAAGATTGACACCTTTGATTTTTCTGTGTCGCTATTTGGTAGTGATGTCCGCGATTTCATTATGTTAGAACGAGTAGGTAAAGATGTTTCGGCTCGTAATATCAAGGCAACTCGATTAGGCGGCGAAATTGAAGGTAAATGGAAATTTGCACGCCACTGGGAAATCGGTAGTAGTTTGGCTTATACCTATGGTAAAAATCGCACGGACGACCGTCCACTCGCTCAAACACCACCATTAGAATGGAAAAACTCATTAACTTGGGACAATGAAACCTTGAGTGCGGGAGTATTATGGCGAGTGGTTTCTGCACAAAAACGCTATGCAACGGGACAAGGCAACATTATTGGGCAGGACATTGGCGCTTCAGCAGGCTTTGGAACGTTATCCTTTAATACAGGGTGGAAAATTAATAAATATGCCACTTTGCAGGGCGGAATTGATAACTTATTTAATAAGTCCTATGCAGAATTTGTGAGTAAAGGCGCAGATCCTTCAGCGGGGCTTCAAACTGTTCGAGTGAACGAGCCAGGACGTCAATATTGGTTACGTTTACAAGTTCAATTCTAGGATTCTTTATAAACTAATAAAAAAACGGATAACGAGGTTGTCCGTTTTTTTATTTGAACAGATTTAAATTGAAGGAAAAATTTTTGTTAAATTAGACCGCACTTTTTAGTCATAAACAAATATTATGAAACAAAAAAACTATTGAGCTTGCACAAGCATTAATTCGTCGTCCCTCTATTAGCCCAAATGATGAGGGCTGTCAGCAATTGATTGCTGAGCGTTTAGAAAAACTCGGCTTTCACATTGAATGGATGCCTTTCAACGATACGTTAAATTTATGGGCGAAGCATGGTAGTGGTGAGCCTGTTATCGCCTTTGCAGGGCATACCGATGTGGTACCGACGGGCGATGAAACGCAATGGACTTATCCGCCGTTTTCTGCCCAAATTGTGGATGATATGCTTTATGGTCGTGGTGCGGCAGATATGAAAGGCTCATTGGCAGCAATGATTGTGGCGGCGGAAGAATATGTAAAGCTAATCCGAATCATAAAGGGAACGATTGCTTTTATTGATTACTTCTGACGAAGAGGCTGCTGCGAAAGATGGCACGGTACGTGTTGTCGAAACCTTAATGGCGCGCGGTGAGAAAATCACTTATTGCATGGTGGGGGAGCCATCTGGTTCAAAAAAACATTAGGTGATGTAGTCAAAAAATGGCCGTCGTGGTTCAATTACGGGTAACCTCTACATTCAAGGTATTCAAGGCCATGTGGCTTATCCTCATTTAGCGGAAAAATCCAATTCACAAAGCCGCACCTTTCTTTGCAGGAATTAACCACCTATCAATGGGATAATGGTAATGAATTTTTTTCCCGTCGACTAGTTTGCAAATTGCAAATATTCATGCCGGCACAGGGAGTAATAATGTCATTCCTGGTGAGCTTTATGTGCAATTCAATTTACGTTATTGTACGGAAGTGACTGATGAAATTATTAAGCAGAAAGTGGCAGAAATGCTAGAAAAATATGGCTTGAAATACCGTATTGATTGGAATTTATCAGGGTAAAACCATTTTTTTAACTAAACCGGGCAAATTATTAGATGCGTTAACGACGGCGATTGAGCAAACAACCAGTATTACACCACAAGCAGAAACAGGTGGTGGTACCTCTGACGGACGTTTTATTGCATTGATGGGCGCTGAAGTGGTGGAATTTGGACCGCTTAATACCACGATTCATAAAGTGAATGAATGTAAACGTTGATGATCTTGCCAAGTGCGGTCAGATTTATCATCAAATGTTAGTGAATTTATTGGACAAGTAAGATGAAATTAACACCTGAAATGTTAACCGGCAAATCTCGTGAACATTTGATTAATTTGCCTACACCTCATTCTCCGAATCATTTTTTTGCAAGCAGAGGCAATGAAAGCGTTTCAAAGATTGCAGCAAAAGTGCGGCCAAAAAAATGGCTTTTAATTTGCAACCCGCGAGTAGCTTTCGTGATTTTGAACGTCAACAACTTATTTGGAACGGTAAATTTAACGGTGAACGCAAGGTTCATGATGATGAGGGAAATCTATTAGATTTAACGTTGTCAGATGATTGGCAAAAAGCACAAGCTATTTTTACGTTGGTCAGCGCTTCCAGGGGAAGTCGCCATCATTGGGGAACAGAAATCGATATTTTTTTGATCCTGATCTTTTTGCCTCAAGGTCAATCATTACAACTTGAACCTTGGGGAATATGAAAAGCGGTGGCTATTTCTTTTGAATTAAGTGAATTTCTCACTGAAAATCTACCGCACTTTGAGTTTTTGCTTTGCCGTTTATAAGCCAACCTGAAGGTAAAAAGTGGGTCGAGAGCCTTGGCATATTAGCTATTTACCTTTAGCCGAACAGGCCTCACAATTATTTACGCCAGATGTACTATTGCAAGTTTGGCAGCATGAAACCTTGGCAGGAAAAGAAACATTAATTGCACATTTGCCCGAGATTTTTGAGCAATATGTGGTTTAATAAAAAACGCAGCAAGTCGCTGCGTTTTTTTATGGTTTGATTAATTCTTTTTTTATTCTTTTCTAGGGATTTATGCTGAATTTTTACATTCTTGCCTTTGGCTTGGAAATATTCACCAATTTGTTGAGCAATGTAAACAGAACGATGTTTTCCACCCGTACAACCGATGGCTATGGTGAGATAGCTTCGGTTATTTTGCTCTAACATCGGTAACCATGTTTCGATGTAATTACGCGTTTGGTAGATAAAAATTATTCACTTCATCATGTGCAAGTAAAAAAATTGTGCAACGGGTTCATCAAGCCCTGTCATTGGACGAAGTTCTGGATCCCAGTGCGGGTTAGGTAGAAAACGCACGTCAAAGACATAATCGGCATCAAGCGGAATGCCATATTTAAAGCCAAACGATTCAACCACGATTTTAAGCTCTTTATCTGTATTACCCCGTAAAACCTCTCTTAAACGTTCAGATAACGAATGAGTAGAAAGAGGTGCGGTATCAATAATAAAATTAGCATGTTGAATTAACGGTTCAAGTTGCTGATATTCTAAATCAATCGCTGATTCAAGTGGGAGATCTTGTGCTGAAAGTGGATGAAGACGACGTGAATCGCTGTAACGACGAATAAGTGTACTACGATCGCTGTCCAGAAAGATGATTTTGACAGAATAAGTGGCTTGAATATCTGTCAGAATCTTGTCTAAATCAGCACTTGAATGAGGAAGATTTCGAATATCAAGACTGATTGCAACAGCTGTTTGAGTTTTGGCGAGAATATTGGTGAGTTGAGGAAGTAAATCGAGAGGGAGATTATCCACGCAATAATATCCCATATCTTCCAAAGCTCGTAATGCGACAGATTTCCCCGCGCCGGAGCGACCGCTGATAATAATAATTTCCATCTGCGTGATTCCTTATGGTTAGTCGGTTAGGGTTATACCTCTTGAGGTTCAATATTATCTAAATTTGTGTCATCCTCAGATTCCTCTGAATGATCGGCACATTCAAAAAAATTCTGCAAATTTCATCCGCACTTTGTGCTGAACGAAGTTGTTTAATTAAGTTTTTATCGGTTAATTTTTTTCATTCAGTTCTGCCAGAACAGGAATATATTCTTGGCAGTGATTTTTCAGGTACGAGCACAGCAAAAACGATATCCACCGGTTTATTGTCTGCTGCATCATATTCGACAGGCGTTTCTAATTGCATAAATACCGTTAGGATCTTATCTGACACAGTAGCAGGTAACTTGGCTTTTAGGCATAGCTACGCCATTGCCCAATCCTGAATTACCTAATTTTTTTCCCGCTCAAATAAACATTCAAAACAGGCCTGTTCACCATTTTTCGCATTGAAGTTTTTCAACAACGAAAGCGGCAATAGATTCAAATAATCGTTTCTTGCTAGAAAAAGCAACCCCTGACGAATATCATCAGGGGAGAGCAATGTTGTAAATTTCATCGGTTATAGTTTAAATTGTTCGCCTAAATAGACACGTTTGACGTGCTCATCATTCATGACTTCTTCCGGTGTGCCGGTCGCGATAATTTTCCCTTCACCAACAATGTAAGCGCGTTCACAAACATCAAGGGTTTCGCGTACGTTATGGTCGGTAATTAACACGCCTAAGCCACGATTACGGAGATCCGTGATGATTTTCTTAATATCCGTCACCGAAATAGGGTCAACACCCGCAAAAGGTTCATCTAGTAAAATGAATTTAGGATTTGCCGCTAAGGCGCGTGCAATTTCCACACGACGACGTTCACCACCAGAAAGCGATTGTCCCAGGCTATCACGAATATGTCCAATGTTGAATTCATCAATTAACTCATCCGCTCTCTCTCTGCGTTGTTCTGCAGTGAGATCTTTGCGAATTTCTAATACCGCCATAAGATTTTCATACACCGTTAAACGACGGAAAATAGAGGCTTCTTGTGGTAAATAGCCAATTCCTCGACGAGCACGTTCATGCATAGGTAATACGCTAATATCATCGCCATCAATGGTGATTTTTCCCTGATCATGACGCACTAAACCGACGACCATGTAGAAAGTAGTGGTTTTACCTGCACCATTTGGACCAAGTAGGCCAACAATTTCATTGGAGTTTACGGTCAAACTCACATCAGAAACCACTTTTCGGCTCTTATAACTTTTTGCGAGAAATTCAGCTTGTAATACAGACATCGGTTATTTTTTACCTTTTTGTTGTAATTGGGTCGGAATTAAGACGGTTTGCACACGTGATTTTCCATTACCATTGGCTTTTAACTGTTGTTTTTTCACATCATAAGTGATGCGTTCACCGTTAATTTTACTATCTAATTGTTTTAATTCAGCATTACCGGTCAATGTTAAGAATTCAGTGCCTAAATCGTAGTGAACTTTATTCGCTCTACCGTCAACAGGCTTACCATCATCAAGTTGTTGGTGGAAGGTAACAGGGCTACCAAATGCTTCAACAGTTTCTTTTTTACCTGAATTTTCTGGTGGGCGAGTAATGACTACTTTATTGGCTTTAATCAAAATGGAACCTTGCGTAATCACAACGTTATCCGTAAAGGTTACTACGCTGTTCTCCATATCTAAAGATTGATTATCTGAGACAATATTAATCGGTTTATTGGTATCGTCTTTTAACGCAAAAGCAGACAAAGAAGTCATCATTAACGCCGTTAAAAGCAGAATTTTATTGTTTGTTGATTTCATAATATGTTTTTACCTGTTCCTTTAGAGTTGCAACTTGCTGACGTAAATTTCCGACGAGGTTCAATCCACTCGAGTTAAAGTTTAATCCGTTAATTTTTACTTGTGTATTGGAAGTAATGTCTTGTGTTTTTAAATTAATTACTGCGGCTTCAGTCTCAACACGTTGTAGGCGAGATAACGGATCAAGGCTCTCGGCAATCACGCCACCTTCAAGATAGAGCATTTGATCTTTCGTTAATTTTGCCTTTTTCGCGCTAAGTTTCCAATTTTGTTTTTTTCTAATTGAATTTTATCGGTTTTCGCTTCTTTATCTTTATTGTCCAAAGAGACATCAAAAAGATAGACTAACGGCGAAATAAAATCCGTATGGCCGTCTTGGGTGTAATATTCCACTTTGTCGGAAATCGCGAGATACTGTTTTTTTACCTTCAGGTGAGAATACAGTGGTTTCCATTTTATTACCGACGTATTCTGGGCTATCAGGCTTTTTAATGAGGCTTTGTAAATCGCTATGATCTTGATTAAGCGAATAATACCAGCCTAATAAAGCGAGGGCGATGACACCTAAAAATAATATTCCAACGAATATTCATAAATAACGTTTTTTTCCTTTCTAAAAGGGTAGCTAATCATAGCACTTTTTGACACAATGTGCGGTCAAAAAAATAGCGGTATTTTAGTCTTCTAAAATGAGTGTTTTTAAGATCTGATAAATCTCGCGATAAGCTTTTGACGGCTTATTTTGTTCCTTCTCTTTTTGTGCTGCACGAATCAAATTACGTAATTGTTGGCGATCTGCAGAAGGATGTTCATTTAACAAATCAGTCAGAGCCGCATCACCTTTTGCAATCAATTCATCACGTAAGATTTCCAACTTATGCAGCATAGCTTGTTGCTGATTATGTTTGTTTTCAATTTTTTCTAAAGCTTCACGAATAGGCTCTGCATCAATTGAGCGTAAGAGCTTACCGATGTATTGCAATTGGCGACGACGCGCCTCTTTTTGCAGGCGTTGTGCTAATTCAATGGCATCTTTCAAGCTATCGTCTAGTGGAACCTTAGTCAGATTTGCTTTTGGTTAAGTTCACCAATTTCTCGCCGAGCTGTTTTAAATCCTCAGCATCGCGTTTGATTTCACTTTTGCTTACCCAAATAATCTCTTCTTGGTCTTCATCTTCCCAATCAAAAGGCTTCTTTTTTTCTTCCGTTTTGCCATTCTGTTACCTTATGAAAAAAATTTGGTGCATTTTAGCATAAACTTTCAAAAATAAGATAAAATGGCGCAAATTTTTAATAGGATTATCACCATGAAAACAGCAGAAAATTTAACCGCACTTTTAAAATCTCAAGAGCAAACATTGCGTGATGCAGTCAGTTTTGCGATTGAAACCGCCCAGAAAGCGGGAGCCACCGCAGAAGTTGGCGTTACAAAAGTGAGTGGTTTATCGGTTTCAACCCGTCTGCAAGAGATTGAAAATGTTGAATTTACTAACGATGGGGCATTAGGTATTTCCGTTTATTTAGGGCCAACAAAAAGGTAATGCCTCTACTTCAGATTTAAGTGAAGAAGCGATTAAAAACACCGTTGAAGCCGCGCTCGCTATTGCAAAATATACCTCACCAGATGATTGCACAGGGCTAGCAGATAAAGAACTAATGGCTTTTGAAGCGCCCGATTTAGAACTTTATCATGGGGCAAGTGTTGATGTTGAACAGGCTACAAAATTAGCTTTAGAGGCTGAAAAATCAGCGTTGGAATACGATGCTAAAATCGTGAATAGTAACGGTGCAAGTTTTAATTCACATACTGGCGTGCGTGTTTATGGCAATACACACGGCATGCTACAAAGTTACTTATCTAGCCGCTATTCTTTATCTTGTTCGGTGATTGGTGGAGAGCTAGATCAACTGGAAAATGACTACGAGTACACGGTTTCACGTGAGTTTGATGCGCTTTCTTCCGCGGATTGGGTAGGACAAAATTGCGCGAAAAAAGTGATCGCGCGTTTAAATCCACAGAAATTAAGCACGCGCGAAGTGCCCGTGATTTTCTTAAATGATGTGGCCACAGGATTAATTTCTCATTTAACGGGCGCGATTAGTGGCGGCAGCTTATATCGCAAATCCAGTTTCTTGCTCGATCATCTTGGAAAACAAGTATTGCCAGATTGGTTCCAAATCAGTGAGCGTCCTCATTTGTTAAGACGTTTAGCCTCTACGCCTTTTTGATAGCGAAGGGTTCGCACACAGAATCTTGAAATTATTCAAGATGGCGTGTTGCAAACCTATTTGCTCACCAGTTACAGCGGTAGAAAAAAATGGGCATGCAAAGTACTGGGCATGCAGGCGGTATTCATAACTGGCTCGTGAAACCAAATTTAACGGGCGGATTGACCGCACTTTTACGTCAAATGAGCACTGGTTTATTGGTTACCGATGTCATGGGACAAAGGTGTCAATATTGTGACCGGGGATTATTCTCGTGGCGCAGCCGGTTTCTGGGTGGAAAAATGGCGAGATCCAATATCCGGTTGCCGAAATTACCATTGCAGGTCAATTACAAGATATGTTGAAAAAAATATTATTGCGGTATCAGATGATATAGAGCATCGTTCCAATATCCAAACAGGTTCAATCTTGCTCAACAAGATGAAAAATCTCAGGAATTAATAAAATTTATAAAAAAATGATAATAATTCTTATTGACAGATGATTTCTTTCTGCTACTATACGCACATCTGTTTAGTAGCGATTGCAGATTGCTCCAACAGGTAGAGTAGAAAGTAAATTCGTTAGGGTTAAAAAGGCTGAAGGTTTAAACTTCAGCCTTTTTTATTGTAGAATACGCAAACGATTAAATTAAAAAGGAAAGACCATGAAAAAAACACCACGTTGATATTATGATTTCAGAAGCGGATGTCCGTAGTCGCATAGCTGAACTTGGCGCGGAAATTACGCATTTTTTTATCAACAAAAAGCCATTGATAAACTGATTGTCGTCGGGCTTTTACGCGGTTCATTTATGTTCATGGCTGATCTGGTGCGTGAATTAAAATTACCGGTAGAAGTAGAGTTTATGACCACTTCAAGCTATGGTAGCGGAATGACAAGTAATCACGATGTGAAAAATTACGAAAGATCTTGAAGGCGATATTCGTAATGAACACGTGCTAATTGTTGAGGACATTATTGATACAGGTTATACCCTAGAAAAAGTGCGTGGCATTTTTAAATTTACGTGATCCTGCAAGCTTGGCGATTTGTACCTTATTAGATAAAACCTTCTCGCCGAGAAGTGGAAGTGCCCGTTGAGTGGATTGGTTTTTCTATTCCGGATGAATTTGTTGTCGGCTATGGTATTGATTACGCACAACGCTATCGTAACTTAGGCTATATTGGCAAAGTGGTTATAGACGAATAATTTAGTCATATTTTAAACATAAAAGTGCGGTCAGATTTTTCAAGCAAATTGCTTTTTAAAAATCTGACCGCCTTTTTAATGCTTGTTAACGATTAATCCTTGCGCGGTGGCTAATATACGTCTTCTTTTTGACGATACCGCGTTTGAGAATATCGGCAGCAAGGGCGGCGGTGTCAGGTGGATTTTGGTAGAACGCTGCGTCTTCCTTGCTCATCGCAGAGTAGATGCCTTTCCAGTGGGTTTTGGCGGGTGGCAGGGGCAGGACTTCGTCTAGGCGTGGGAAGGTGTAGAAGGGGTTGCCGCTTTTGGTATCTGTGCCTGTAAGTGCTGTATACAACTCGTTGTAAGCTGTTTCACGGACAGGATCAGTTAGGGTGGAGGCGAATTCCTTCATATAGGCTTTCGTTTTACCATAAACGTGACTCAAACGTGAAGCCGATTCTCCCCCACTTTCTCCTCCATAGCGCACTGCATTGTGCATTAACCGCAAGGATTCTTTCTGATCACCATCAATGGCTTTAAACGAAGATAATTCCTTCATTGCCGCTGAAAACCCCTGCTTGGCAGCGCACTCAAACAGCAGTTGAGCGGTTTTTGAATTGTCGAGATTTTTTTCGTAAATCCGTGCCAATTCATACTGCGCCAACGGTACACCCAATTCCACAGCCTTCTGCAGGTAGGCAAGGCCGAGTTCCGGGGTGTAAGGGTAGCCAGCATGGCCTTCATACAAGGCATCAAACAGCCAATAGTATGCCATCGCCCAATCCTTCTCCAAGCCGTAATGCAACCATTTGCGGGCGTAGTCGGGACGTTGGTCAAACAAGTCCCCCATCGCTCCTTGGGTGCCGGTGTAGAGCAGGTAGAGATTGTTGATGGCACGGTAATGTCCGCGACCTGCCGCCGCTTCGTACAGAATCACCATATCCTGTAACTCTTGCACAGTTCTGCGCCAACTTTTGGCATGGAGTAAGGTTGCTGCCCGATACCATTGCTCGGCTTCGACATCAGTGTTGGGCGGCGGTGTCCATGTGGCACAGGTATATTCTGTGCGTTTCGGGTCAAAAGGCTTTGGGTGCAGAAAGCGTTTGAGTATCGTTACGGTCTGATGCTGAAAATGAATTAACCCCGCAAGTCGTAATTAGCGGGATAAGTAAGAAAAATGATGTTACATTTTTTTCATATTTGACTGTTCTTTGGATGGATTAAAATTTAGTCTAAAACATTCTTTTTAAATAATGTAAATTATATTTTTTTATAATACTACTTGAAAATTAAAAATTCATCAAAAAAACAAACCGATAACTTTATGTTGCTTATTTTTTTAATGTGGTTTTGATGTTATTTTTTTATAATAAAAGAGAGGTCAAAATTCACAGTGATTTTTGACCGCTCTTTGTTTGTTAAGATTAGCGTTTCGCTTTTTTTGATATTAGCGTTTCGCTTTTTGATAAACTTCATTAAGCGTTTACGTTTACGTAATTGGTTTGGTGTGAGTTTATTTTTTTCTACCCGCGAATGGGTTTGAACCTTCTTGGAATAGCAAGCGAATTGGCGAACCAATAATTTTTCAAACTCTTACGATAATAATTAGATAAATAACGTTTGTACGAATCCGGTAATTTATCCATTTGGTTACCATGCACCACGATAATTGGTGGGTTATAACCACCTGGGTGAGCATATTTTAATTTAATACGACGACCGCCAATCATTGGTGGTTGGTGCTCATCCGTTGCCATTTGTAAGATTCGGGTGAGAAGGGACGTCGTCATTTTTTGTGTCGCACAAGCATAAGCTTCTTTAATCGAATCAAAAAGATTCCCCACGCCACTGCCGTGTAAAGCAGAAATAAAATGCACACGGGCAAAGTCGATGAAATCAAGACGGCGATCTAATTCAGATTTGACGCGATCTTTCACATCTTGATCTAAGCCGTCCCATTTATTCACGACGATCACGAGTGAGCGTCCTGTATTTAAGATAAAGCCAAGTAGAGAGAGATCTTGGTCTGAAATGTTTTCACGCGCATCAATTGTGAGTAACACCACGTTTGCATCTTGAATCGCTTGTAATGTTTTGATGACAGAGAATTTCTCAACGGCTAAATGTACTTTTCCACGTTTACGCACACCCGCTGTATCAATCAAGGTGTATTGTTGCCCATCGCGTTCCATCGGAATGTAGATACTATCGCGTGTTGTGCCTGGCATATCGTAAACGACCACGCGATCTTCACCTAAAATACGATTGGTTAATGTGGATTTACCGACGTTTGGACGGCCTACAATCGCAATTTTAATATTTTTATCTTGTTCTTCTTCAAGTTCTTCGTCTAATGCGTCATCAATTAATGACGTATCTTCCTCTGAATCGAAGTCAAATTCGTGATCCCATTCATCTTTTTCTTCTTCATCAGAAGTGCGGTCATTTTTCTGCTTCGTTTTCTTGTAATTTTTTTCCGCTAAAGGGCAAGTACTTGCTCCATTAATTGAGTCACGCCACGACCTTGTGATGCCGCAATTTGTTCAATTTTACCTAAGCCTAATTGATAGAATTCTGCACAGTGTGAGTCTGCATCAATACCGTCAGTTTTATTCGCCACCACGACGGTTGTTTTATTCGTACGTTGGCGTAAGTAATTGGCAATACCAATGTCTGCTGCCGTTAAACCTGCGCGCGCATCCACTAAGAAAAGCACTACATCGGCTTCTTCAATCGCTAATAAGGATTGTTCCGCCATTTTTTCTTCAACGCCTTCTTCTGTGCCATCAATACCGCCGGTATCGATCACAATAAAATCATAGCCAGAAATATTGGCATGGCCGTATTTACGATCTCGAGTTAAACCAGGGAAGTCAGCAACAAGCGCATCACGAGTACGGGTTAAACGGTTGAATAGGGTGGATTTGCCTACGTTTGGGCGACCCACTAAGGCAACGACAGGAGTTGTCATAAAAAATATCTCTGTAAAGTGTAAATTTGGTTAATTATAGCGAATGTTGGCTGGCAGGTAAAATTCGGGCATAAAAAAAGCACCTTCAGGTGCTTCATTATCTCGGCTTAATTGGCGGAATGGACGGGACTCGAACCCGCGACCCCCTGCGTGACAGGCAGGTATTCTAACCAGCTGAACTACCACTCCGTGAGTATATTAAGACAAGTTTTAAATTGGCGGAATGGACGGGACTCGAACCCGCGACCCCCTGCGTGACAGGCAGGTATTCTAACCAGCTGAACTACCACTCCGCTAAGTGCTGGGTATAATAATGATGAACGTTAGAACCGTCAATCTTTTTTTTCTTTTTTTATGTTTATCTGATTAATAGATAACCGATTAATGAGGGGTTTCATTTCCCGTACGAATTGACCAAAAAAACATTTGCCATCGCTTTTTTTATTGACCAATTTAATGAAATCTAAATGAGCTTGGAGTTCATCATCAGTGGGTTGTAACACTTTTAAATTTTGCGAAAAATTGACCGCACTTTGAAGATCTTGAACATTGGCTGTCGTTTGGATAATCGAACTATCTGCATGCTCTTCATCAAATAAGCTGGTTTGACCGCCAGTCATGGACAAATAAACGTCGGCTAAAAATCTCCGCATCCAGTAACGCGCCGTGGAGTGTGCGTTTGCTGTTATCAATGCCTAAACGATCACACAACGCATCTAAGCTATTCCGTTTTCCTGGATACATTTGGCGCGCCATTTGCAACGTATCGGTGACCAGGCAAATGTCGGTCGTTTTGATATCTAACCCAAGTTTACGGAATTCATAGTCCATAAAGCCTACGTCGAAGGGGGCGTTGTGAATAAGCAGTTCGGCACCACGAATGTATTCAATAAAAGTCTTGTGCAATCGTTTTGAAATCTGGTTTATCTGCCAGCATTTTCATCCGTAATACCGTGAACTTTAATGGCATCAGGATCAACCAAACGATCCGGCTTAATATAAATGTGAAAATTATTGCCCGTATATTTACGGTTGATCATTTCCACTGCGCCAATTTCAATAATGCAATGTCCTTCGTAATGCGCACCAATTTGGTTCATACCGGTGGTTTCAGTATCCAGTACAATTTGGCGATCCGGATTTATCATTGTTCTACCTATTTGTTTCCTTTAAAATACCGTCTATTTTACACAAGCTCGAATTAGTTATGCAAAAACAGATTGAAATTTTTACGGATGGCTCTTGCCTAGGCAATCCAGGCGCTGGGGGAATAGGGATTGTCCTGCGCTATAAACAGCACGAAAAACATATTTCAAAAGGGTATTTTAAAACCACCAATAATCGCATGGAATTACGAGCAGTGATCGAGGCTTTAAATAGCTTAAAAGAACCTTGCCATGTGACGCTTTATAGCGATAGCCAATATATGAAAAATGGTATCACACAATGGATTTACACTTGGAAGAAAAACAATTGGAAAGCGAGTACGGGAAAAGCGGTAAAAAATCAGGATTTATGGATTGCATTAGATCAGGCGATTCAAACCCATAACATTGACTGGCAGTGGGTGAAAGGCCATTCAGGACATCGAGAAAATGAAATTTGTGATGAATTAGCCAAACAAGGCGCAGAAAACCCAACTTTCGAAGATATCGGTTACGAAGGGTAGTCTGCACCTTATTTTAAAGTGCGGTTATTCTTGATAACGAATTAAACCTTCCTGCTGTGTGGTGGCAATTAGTGTGCCATCTGCAGCAAAAATTTGCCCTCTCGCTAAACCACGTCCCGCAAAAGCATTGTTACTTTCAATGGCATGTAAATGCCAATTATTTAAATTGAAAGGACGGTGGAACCAAATACTGTGGTCGATCGTAGCTACTTTCATCCCTTTTCTGTAAAAAGCCTTTCCCATGTGGGTGAAGTGCGGTCAAAAATACAGTGAAAAATCAGAAAAAAATAGGCCAAGAGACATTGTTGAGTCTGCAAATCTAGTGGCGCTTCTCCATTGGTTTTAAAACCAAGCATATTGTTCTGGGGGCAGTTCTCGGCCATCAAATGGATTGTTCAAATATCGGCTATGAATCTGAAATGGTCGTTCTTGGGCAAATTTTTCACTCAAACTTTCAGGCAAAGTTTGCGCCACTTTTTAACATGATTTCGTGCTCATCAATACATTGTTCTGGCCCCGGCACTTGCGGCATGACTGATTGATGGTTAAAAACCTTCTTCGGGTACTTGAAATGAGGCGGTGACGTGACAAATCACATTTTTTTATGTTGAATGGCTTTTTACGCGTAATGCAGAGAAGTTACGTCCTTCACGTAAAGTTTCCACGTCATAAATAATCGGGTATTGACTGTCGCCAGGCGCTAAAAAAAGTAAGCATGACAAGAGTGGAGTACACGCTCAGGAGGGGCAACCTGCATTGCAGCAGACAGAGATTGAGCGACTACTTGACCGCCAAACACTTGACGGAAAACCTAAGTCTTCACTAGGCTCCACGAAAGATAAGATCATCAATTTTTTTTCTAATTTTAACAATTCGATGAGCTGATTTAATTTATCTGACATTGTTTTTTTCCTTTTATAAATACAAAAAGACCGCATAGTTATGCGGTCTGAAGCGTTTTTATACGTTAAAGCGGAAGTGCATGACATCACCATCTTGAACGATGTAGTCTTTACCTTCTAAGCGCCATTTACCTGCTTCTTTTGCTCCGTTTTCACCTTTGAATTGGATGAAGTCATCGTAAGCAATCACTTCTGCACGGATGAAGCCTTTTTTCAAAGTCAGTGTGAATTACGGCTGCTGCTTTAGGGGCGGTTGCACCAACAGAAACCGTCCATGCGCGCACTTCTTTCACTCCCGCAGTGAAGTAGGTTTGAAGATTTAATAAAGCATAACCTGCACGAATTACACGGTTTAAGCCAGGTTCTTCAATGCCAAGATCTTGTAAGAATTCGATTTTTTCATCGTCATCAAGCTCTGCAATTTCAGCTTCAATCGCCGCACATACAGGCACCACAACAGAGCCTTCTTTTTTTGCAAACTCACGTACTTTGTCTAAATAAGGGTTATTTTCAAAACCGTCTTCATTCACGTTAGCAATGTACATGGTTGGTTTTAATGTGAGGAAGTTATAGCTTTTAATTGCTAATAACTCATCTTTATCTAACGCAACAGAACGAATCATGCCCGCTTCAGAAAGTACAGGAAGGATTTTTTCCATCACAGATAGCTCAAATTTTGCGTCTTTATCGCCACCTTTTGCACGTTTTTGTAAACGTTGGATTGCACGTTCGCAGCTGTCTAAGTCAGCTAGTGCTAATTCGGTATTGATGGTTTCGATATCACTTAATGGATCGATCTTACCTGCAACGTGCACGATGTCATCATTTTCAAAACAACGAACAACATGACCAATTGCATCAGTTTCACGGATGTTAGCTAGGAATTTATTCCCTAAGCCTTCACCTTTACTTGCACCCGCAACCAAACCAGCGATATCCACAAATTCCATGGTGGTGGGCAACACACGTTCAGGTTTAACAATTTCCGCTAACGCATCTAAACGCGGATCTGGCATTGGTACCACGCCAGTATTTGGTTCGATTGTCCAGAACGGATAGTTTGCCGCTTCGATACCGGCTTTGGTTAATGCATTAAAAAGGGTAGATTTACCGACGTTTGGCAAACCAACGATACCACATTTAAATCCCATGATGTTTTCCTTATTGTGAGCGTAAGTGCGGTTAAAATTTATGGTATTTTTTCACCGTACTTTTGAGTTAAATTTTAAAACTGTTTAAGCGATTGGTAGCTTTCACCATGCCTTCTTTGAAAAGCAATTCAATGCAATCGGTGGCTTCATCTAACGCTTTATCGAGAGCTTCTCTTTCTGCTGGCGAGGGTTTGTTAAGCACAAAAGCCTGAAACTAAATCACGGTGTCCAGGATGGCCAATACCAATGCGTAAACGATAAAAATTGTTGCTGTTACCAAGCTGAGCCACGATATCTTTTAGACCATTGTGTCCGCCATGTCCGCCACCTTGTTTTAATTTTACGGTGCCCGGCGGTAAGTCTAATTCATCGTGTAGCACTAAAAATTTCTTCTGGTTTGATGCGATAAAAAAATTAGTAAGTGCACTTACCGCTTTTTCCACTTAAATTCATAAACGTCGTTGGCACTAAAAAACGGACTTCTTTGCCGTTAATCAGTGTTTTTCCTACATAACCGAAGAATTTATTTTCTGCATTAAGCGAAACATTAAAGCGATGAGCCAATCGCTCAATCAACCATTCACCTGCATTGTGGCGGGTTTCCGCATATTTATCGCCAGGGTTTCCCAGCCCCACGATGAGTTTAATTTCAGACATAGTTTTTCTGCTTGAATAAAAAAATAGTGGCGTATTGTAGCGAAAAAGGGCTAATTTCTCAATCTATAAGGCTAAGACTAAAACGCCTGAGAGAATTAATAGACTTCCCATAACTAATTTCATACTTAAAGGTTCGCCTAACAATACCACGCCTAAAATAATGGCAATCACGACACTGAGTTTATCTATAGGGGCAACCCAAGAGGCGGGTGCCATTTGCAACGCACGATAATAACAAAGCCAAGATAGACCTGTAGCAACACCGGAAAGAATTAAAAAGGTGAGAGGTTTTGCCGCAATATGTTGTGGCAGTTGCCATTCGTTACGTGCGCTAATGATACCCGCTGTAACGAGTAACACCACAATTGTGCGGATAAAGGTCGCGAGATTGCTGTTAATGCCTTCAACCCCTAATTTTCCTAAAATAGCGGTAAGCCCAGCGAAAAAAGGCTGAACCAATGGCAAAAAAATACCCAATTCATGATGAACTCCTGATTTTATCGTTAATATTGAGCGCACTTTTCCGCTATAATAACGGAAAACTCATCAAGACAGAATAAGACATGAACCAAATTAATATTGAAATCGCCTATGCCTTGCCGGATCGTTATTATTTGAAATCCTTCAAAGTGGATGAAGGTACGATGATCCAAACGGCTATTTTGCAATCAGGCATTTTACAACAGTTTACTGAGATTGATTTGCGCGAGAATAAAGTCGGGATTTATTCCCGTCCAGCCAAAATTAACGGATCAATTAAAAGATGGTGATCGTATTGAAATTTACCGTCCATTATTAGCCGATCCTAAAGAAATTCGTCGTAAACGTGCAGCAGAGCAAGCCAAAAGCAGCACAAGAAAAAAAGCCCAACAAGAAAAAAACAGGAAAAAGGAGTAAAAATGACCGCACTTTCCAACCAATATTGTCTGCCAGATGGCATTACCCCTGAAATTTTCCTGCGTGATTATTGGCAGAAAAAGCCATTGATTATTCGTAATGGTTTGCCTGAAATTGTTGGACAATTCGAGCCTGAGGATATTATCGAATTAGCACAAGGCGAAGAGGTGACGGCTCGCTTTAGTAAAAACCTTTTTCAGAGGATAATTGGAAAGTGTTTTTCAGTCCGTTATCTGAAGAAGATTTTGCAGATGTACCCGAGAAATGGTCGGTGCTCGTCCAAAATTTAGAACAATGGAGCACAGAACTCGGTCAGCTTTGGAATAAATTTGGCTTTATCCCACAATGGCAACGCGACGATATTATGGTATCCTATGCACCTAAAGGTGGTTCTGTAGGTAAGCATTATGACGAATATGATGTATTCTTGGTACAAGGCTATGGTCACCGCCGTTGGCAGTTAGGTAAATGGTGCGATTCTTCCACTGAATTTAAAACCGAATCAGCCGATCCGTATTTTTCGATGATATGGGTGAATTGGTAATTGATGAAGTGATGAACCCAGGCGATATTCTTTATATTCCCGGCTCGTATGTCACATTATGGTGTGGCAGAAGATGATTGTTTGACCTTTTCTTTTTGGTTTGCGTTACCCGAATTTAGCTGACATTTTTTTGATAACGTGAATAAAGCATTTTGTCATCAAGATCCTGAATTGAATTTAAGCGAATTCCAATTACCGTTACGCTTAACGCAATCAGAGCAGAGCACGGGCAAAGTTGGCAGATGAAAAATATTCAGGCAATGAAAAAGCAATTCTTAGCGAAATTGGCAGAGTCAGAAGCCTTTGATGCCTTGTTCAAACAAGCGGTAGCTAGTACAGTGAGCTCACGTCGCTATGAAATGTTGGTATCCGATGAGATGTCTGATCCTGACGAAGTGCGGTCAATTTTAGAAGAGGAACAAGGTGTATTAATGCAGGACAATAACTGCAAATTGCTTTACACCGAAAAATCCGCTCCGCATTTATGCAAATGGCGAATGGTTGGATGAAGTGAATGTCATTGAAGCGGAAGTGTTGAAACGTCTTTCTGATGGTGAAGCGCTAGATTGGGCATTCTTGAATAATTTAGTGAATGATACAGAAGATCCTGAAAAGTACAATGGAATTATTGCTTGATTCGATTTGTAACTGGTTAGATGATGGTTGGGTGTTGATTGAATAATGTCTGAAAACATTTACTCGGTTTCCCAGCTTAACAACGCCGCTCGCCAAATGTTGGAAGGAAATTTTTCACAGATTTGGCTTACAGGGGAGATTTCTAATTTCACCCAACCTGTGTCGGGGCATTGGTATTTAACGCTGAAAGATGAAAATGCCCAAGTTCGCGGGAGCAATGTTCCGCATGAAAAAAATTTGCGGGTGGGATTTCGTCCGCAAAACGGCATGCAGGTCTTGGTGCGGGCGAAATGTCAGTTTATATGAACCTCGCGGTGATTATCAGCTGATTATTGAATCTATGCACCCTGCTGGCGAAGGATTATTGCAACAGCAATTTGAAGCGCTAAAAATGAAATTGGCGGCTGAAGGGTTATTTGCACAGAACTTGAAGAAAAGCTTACCGGACTTTGCTAAAGCGGTGGGGATTGTTACCTCTTCGACTGGTGCTGCGTTGCAAGATATTCTGCATATTTTTGGCTCGCCGCGATCCAAGTTTAAAAGGTTGTGATTTACCCAACGGCAGTGCAAGGTAAAAGAAGCAACGGCTGAAATAGTCCAAATGATTGAACTCGCTAATGCTCGTCAAGAAGTGGATGTATTGATTGTCAGCCGAGGTGGTGGTTCCTAGAAGATCTTTTGGTGCTTTAACGAAGAAGAAGTGGCGCGTGCTATATTCCGTTCCAATTTACCGATTATCAGTGCGGTAGGGTCACGAAACGAATGTCACTATTGCCGATTTTGTGGCTGATTTACGTGCGCCGACACCCTCTGCAGCAGCGGAGCTAGTGAGTCGCAATCAGCAGGAATTACTCAACAGTTAGCCTATAAACAACAGCGTTTGGAGATGGCTTTGAATCGTATTTTTAGTCATCAACAACAACGTTTACAACAGTTACGTTTACGTCTGCAAAACCAACATCCACAAAATCAATTGTTGATGCAGAAAAGCTAGAACAGAACAATTACATCATCGTTTGGTCTTTGGCGATGCAACGTCAAATGGATAAAACGCAGCAAAAATTGACCGCACTTTCAGCACGCTTAAAAACAAAATCCGTTGCCTTATCGGTTGCAAAAAAACAATCCCAATATTTAGCTCAGTTACAAAGTGCGGTTAAATTTAGGGGCGAATCGTCAAGTCACGGAACGTCAAAATAAATTAGCAACATTGTGTGGCAAGTTAGATGGATTAAGTCCATTAAAAGTATTAGCACGAGGATATTCCATCGCAGAAGATGTCAAAGGACATGCTATTGTGAGTGTGAAACAAGTCAAAACAGGCGACACCATTAAAACGAAGGTGGCTGATGGGGAAATTACCAGCCGCGTTTGTTAATTTAAATAAATGTTTAATGTAAACCTATGATGAATAAGAAATCATCATAGGTTTTCTTTTTGTGACCAGCTTCAAAGTTTCGACAAAAAAACACGGGCGGTTTGGTTTTTTTATTTTTTTCTATGAGAGTATCATGCGACCTCAGTATTGGGAGATTTACGATGTCAGAAATTCAACAGTTTAGTCAGCATGATATTGAAGTTCTTAATGAAGAAACTGTTTATAAAGGTTTTTTTACACTTAAGAAAGTACAGTTCAAACACAAGCTTTTTGCCGGTGGCGAAAGTGGTATCGTAACACGAGAGTTGTTGGTAAAAGGTGCCGCCTCTGCCGTGATAGCTACGATCCGAAAAGAAGATTCGGTGGTTTTAGTGGAACAAGTACGTATTGGTGCATATCAACCTGAATCAGCTCGTTCCCCTTGGTTATTAGAATTGATCGCCGGGATGGTAGAAGAGGGTGAACAACCTGAAGAAGTCGCTTTGCGTGAAAGTGAAGAGGAAGCAGGCGTATCCGTTCAAGATCTCACACATTGTTTAAGCGTGTGGGATAGCCCGGGCGGTGTCGTCGAACGTATTCATTTTTTTGTCGGACGAGTAGATAGCTCGCAAGCCAAGGGACTTCATGGTTTAGCAGAAGAGAATGAAGACATTCGTGTTCATGTGGTGAAACGTGAACAAGCCTATCAATGGATGTGTGAAGGAAAAATTGATAATGGCATTGCAGTAATGGGCTTGCAATGGCTTCAATTAAATTACGCCCAATTGCAGCAACGCTGGCAATAGGAGTCCCATGAACAATAGATTTGAATACGAACCTGCGAGTGAAGTTGTTAAATTATTACAAATTACCGATCCTCATTTGTTTAAAGATACAAGCAAAGACTTATTAGGTATCAACACGCACGAAAGTTTTTCTCAGGTGTTAAAAGAAATTCAGTTAGAGTCTTTTGAGTACGATGTTGTGCTTGCAACAGGGGATTTGGTACAAGATAGTAGCGACGAAGGCTATCTGCGATTTGTTGAAATGGTTAAACCGTTAAATAAATGGGTATTTTGGCTTCCGGGTAACCATGATTTTCCAACCTAAAAATGGCAGAGCATTTAAGCCAATCGCCTATTAATGCGTCAAAACATTTACTTTTAGGTAAACATTGGCAGGTAATTTTTGTTAGATAGCCAAGTTTTTCGGTGTGCCTCATGGCGAATTGAGCCCTTATCAGTTAGATTGGTTAAAAAACAAAAATTAGCTGAAAAATCCAGCACGTCATAGCTTGGTTGTATTACACCACCATTTATTGCCAACAAATTCAGCATGGCTTGATCAGCATAATTTACGTAATGCTCATGAATTTTCAGTTGTTCTTGCTCAATTCAACAATGTAAAAGGGATTTTATACGGGCATATTCATCAAGAAGTCGATGGCTATTGGCAAGGTTATCAAACCATGGCAACACCGGCGACTTGTATTCAATTTAAGCCGGACAGCAACCATTTTGCTTTAGATACCCTTACAACCAGGTTGGCGTGAAATTGAGCTACATCCAGATGGACGAATTGAAACGAGAGTGAAACGAATCAAACAAAAATATTCCTACCGAATATGGAGGAAGAAGGATACTAAACAAAGTGCGGTTAAAATTCAGGTGATTTTAACCGCACTTTTTCTATACTCGAAATGGGTAAAAAGTCCATTTTATACTAGCCAGAATTCCCACAAATCTGTACAATAGCCGACCGATTTTATCTTTTTACTAATCTTTATTTTTAAGCAATATGACGCAAAAAATTACATATTAAAACATGGGGCTGTCAGATGAATGAGTATGATTCATCAAAAAATGGCCGATCTTCTCTTAAATACACATGGTTTGGAATTAACTGATATTCCAGAAGAAGCAGATGTGTACTTCTTAACACCTGTTCTATCCGTGAAAAAGCACAAGAAAAAGTGTTCCATCAGTTAGGTCGTTGGAAAGAATTAAAAACAAAATCCAAACTTAGTGATTGGTGTGGGCGGTTGTGTGGCTTCACAAGAAGGTGAACATATTCGTCATCGTGCACCTTACGTGGATATCGTATTTGGTCCGCAAACTTTACATCGCTTACCAGAAATGATTAATCAAATTCGTGGCGGTAAAAAGTTCGGTGGTGGATGTGAGTTTCCCTGAGATTGAGAAATTTGACCGTTTACCGGAACCTCGTGCAGAAGGCCCAACTGCGTTTGTGTCCATTATGGAAGGCTGTAATAAATATTGTACTTACTGTGGTGCCTTATACCCGTGGTGAAGAAGTGAGCCGTCCTGTTGATGATGTATTATTTGAAATTGCGCAGTTGGCTGATCAAAGGTGTACGTGAAATTAATTTATTAGGCCAAAACGTAAACGCATATCGTGGCCCGACATTTGATGGTGGTATTTGTACATTTGGGAATTATTACGTTTAGTGGCATCCATTGATGGTATCGACCGTTTGCGTTTTACCACCAGCCACCCAATCGAATTTACTGATGATATTATTGATGTGTATCGTGATACGCCTGAGTTGGTAGACTTCGTACACTTACCAGTACAAGCTGGTTCAGACCGTATTTTAACGATGATGAAACGGGGTCATACCGCGTTAGAATATAAATCTATCATTCGTAAATTACGTGCGGTGCGTCCAAATATTCAAATCAGCTCAGATTTCATTGTGGGCTTCCCAGGTGAAACCAAGGAAGAGTTTGAACAAACAATGAACCTGATCGCACAAGTGAATTTTGATATGAGCTTTAGCTTTATTTATTCTGCGCGTCCAGGTACACCCGCTGCCGATATGCCAGATGATGTCACTGAAGAAGAGAAAAAACAACGTCTCTATCTTTTACAAGAGCGTATCAACCAACAAGCTGCACAATATAGTCGCCGTATGCTTGGTACAGAGCAACGTGTATTGGTAGAAGGGCCGTCTAAGAAAGATATTATGGAATTAACAGGACGTACTGAAAACAACCGTATTGTTAATTTCCAAGGCTCACCAGATATGATTGGTAAGTTTGTCGATATCAAGATTACTGATGTTTATACTAACTCTCTACGTGGTGAAGTAGTGCGTACAGAAGATCAAATGGGATTACGTATTGCACAATCACCACAAGAGGTGATGAACCGAACTCGTAAAGAAGATGAATTAGGCGTAGGACGTTATCACGGCTAATCATTTTAGAATATAGATAAGTAACCGTACGAAAGTGCGGTTATTTTTATATGTTTTTTTAGAAAAAGAGAGTAGGAAAGTCTTTATCCCTAAATTTTGGGCATAAAAAAACACCCGTTAAGGTGCTGATTTAAAGTGGTGGGTCGTGAAGGATTCGAACCTTCGACCAACGGATTAAAAGTCCGCTGCTCTACCGACTGAGCTAACGACCCACTGGTATGATTTTGAAATGGTGCCCGAAGCCAGACTTGAACTGGCACGCCTCGAAAGGCGAGGGATTTTTAAATCCCTTGTGTCTACCGATTCCACCACTCGGGCAAATTGGAGCGGGAAACGAGGCTCGAACTCGCGACCCCGACCTTGGCAAGGTCGTGCTCTACCAACTGAGCTATTCCCGCGTTTGCTTGTTGCCAAACAACGGGGCGTATTTTTACGGATTTATCTTATTGTGTCAAATAAAATTCGTAAAAAATTTTTTTGATTGGTTAAAAAAATAATTCAAAAACAAAAAGGTGCGATTAAAATAACCGCACCTTTTATTTAAAAATTTAGTCAATTCTATAATTCAATGTTATCTAACAAGCTACCTTTCGCTGCTTTTCAAGTATTGGAGCATTGACCACACTGTTAAAATCCCTGCCAAGTAGAGTAGTATGATTGCCAAGGTTTCCATATAAACGTTATATCGCCAGAGTAATCCACCCAAAGCTAGCATTTGAGAGGTGGTTTTTACTTTTTCCCTAGCCATGAAACGGCTACTTTATTACGTTCACCCTACTCAGCCATCCATTCACGTAAAGCGGAGATAATGATTTCACGTGAAATCATAATAATCGCAGGGATGGTAATCCAGAAAGAATGTTGATATTCCACGATTAATACAAGGGCAGTAATAACCATCACTTTATCAGCTACAGGATCAAGGGAAAGCACCGAAGCGAGTTGTTTGTTTTAATTTTCGAGCAAGATAGCCATCAAACCAGTCAGTGACACCCTGCGATAAAGAAAAATAAGAGTGGTAATAAAAAGGCGCTGAAGGGATAGGGCAAATAAAACGCCAAGACGAAGAATGGGATTAAAAATCACTCGGAGAATCGTCAGGAAAAATGGGAATATTATATTTCATAAAAATAACCGCACTTTGGTTAAAGATACGTTCATTTTAAAGGATCTCATAAAAATAAAAAAGCCACTTAATGTGGCTTTTTCTTAAAAATTAAAGTTTGTCAGCGTTTTTGTTTCAAGTATTTAGCAACGCCTTCTGCTGTCTTTCATACCTTCTTTGCCTTTTTTTCCCATTGAGCAGGGCAAACTTCACCGTGTTCTTCGTGGAATTGTAACGCATCTACCATACGTAACATTTCATCGATGTTACGACCTAATGGTAAGTCATTAACGACTTTGGTGACGAACAACGCCGTTTTTGTCAATTAAGAATGATGCACGTAATGCAACGCCAGCTTCTGGATGCTCGATACCATATGCTTTGAGCGATATCGTGTTTAACGTCAGCTGCTAATGCATATTTAACTGCACCGATACCGCCGTTTTCAGTTGGGGGTATTACGCCATGCGTTGTGAGTGAATTCTGAGAGTCAATAGATACACCAACAACTTCAACACCACGTTTTTGAATTCTTCATAACGGTGGTCGAATGCGATTAACTCAGATGGGCAAACGAAAGTGAAAGTCTAATGGGTAGAAAGAAATAATACCGCAGCTTTACCATTTCGATGTGTTTTTTGAAATTGAAGTTATCAACGATTTCACCATTGCCTAAAACTGCAGAGGAAGTAAAATCTGGAGCTTGACGAGTTACTAATACCATAGTCATAATTCCTATATAAATGTTAATAAAAAATTTTGCTAACGCAAAAACTCGGTCAGTATTCTATTGACCGCACTTTTAACAGCTGTTTTTTTATCTATTGAATTAATTAATATTGTCTAAGTTATAGGTGAAATATATGTCAGAACATCATACTTTATCAACCACACTGGTTCATGCCGGACGTAAAAACGTTTTACCCAAGGGGCTGTAAACCCCAGTGATTCAGCGTGCATCTTCTTTAGTATTTGAGACTATTGCAGATAAAAAAACATTGCACAAAAAAATCGTTACAAAGGAGAGCTTTTCTACGGGTCGTCGTGGCACGTTAACGCACTTTTGCACTTCAAGATTTAATGTGTGAAAATGGAAGGCGGGGCAGGTTGTTATCTTTATCCTTGTGGTGCAGCAGCCGTAACCAATGCTATTTTATCCTTTGTGAAACAGGTGATCACGTTTTAATGACAGGGGCTGCCTATGAGCCGACACAAGATTTTTTTGCAATGTGATTTTGAAAAAAATGCATATTGATACGACCTATTATGATCCCATGATAGGTACAGAAAGTTGCAAAACTCGTGCAACCAAATACGAAAGTCTTATTTTTAGAATCTCCAAGTTCTTTAACAATGGAAGTACCCAGATATTCCCGCGATTGTTAAAGCCGTTCGAGCAGTGAGTCCTGAAATCGTCATTATGATCGATAATACATGGGCAGGGGGCGTACTATTCAAAGCGTTAGAACACGATATTGATATCTCTATTCAAGCTGGGACCAAATATTTAGTGGGGCATTCTGATATTATGATTGGTACTGCTGTGGCTAATACACGTACTTGGGATAAATTACGCGAGCATTCCTATTTAATGGGACAAATGGTTGATGCCGATTCCGCTTATACGACAGCGCGAGGTATTCGGACCTTAGGTGTGCGATTAAAACAACATCACGAAAGTAGTTTAAAAGTGGCCAAATGGTTAAGTGAACAACCACAAGTTAAAAGCAGTGTATCATCCTGCGTTACCAAGCTGTCCCAGGCCATGAAAAACTTTAAACGTGATTTTACGGGGGCAAGCGGTTTATTCTCTTTTGAATTACATAAACGTTTAAATGACGAAGAGCTTTCCGCCTTTATGGATAACTTTTGAACTTTTCACAATGGCTTATTCTTGGGGTGGGTTTGAGTCGCTCATTTTATGCAATCAACCAGAAGAAATTGCGAAAATTCGCCCAGGGTATTGAGCGTAAATTAACGGGGCTCATTAATTCGAGTACATATTGGATTTGAAGACACTGATGAATTAATTGCCGATCTACAAGCGGGCTTTGACCGAATCAAATAAGAAAGAGGGCTGTTTCATGTAAACAGTCCCTTATTTACTCCATCTTTGAGTTGATTTATCATAGTCAGCATTTTTAGCAACTAGAGAAGAACAATGAAACATATTCATATTTTAGGCATCTGCGGGACCTTTATGGGCGGCGTCGCGATGATTGCCAAACAAATGGGTTATAAAGTCACGGGCTCTGATACCAATGTTTACCCGCCAATGAGCACTTTTTTACAAGAGCAGAGCATTGAAATTATTCCCAATTATGATGTTGCTCAACTTCAACCTGCACCCGATATGGTGATCGTCGGAAATGCCATGAAACGTGGTAATCCTTGCGTAGAATATGTTTTGGATAATGCCTTGCCTTACACATCAGGTCCGCAATGGTTACACGACCATTTATTGCGTAATCGTTGGGTGTTAGCGGTTTCAGGTACACATGGTAAAACCACAACAACGGGCATGTTGACTTGGATTTTAGAACAAAATGGATTAAAACCTGGTTTTCTAATCGGTGGTATTGCGGGAAATTTTGGTACGTCAGCTCGTTTAGGGGAAAGTGAGTTCTTCGTGATTGAAGCGGATGAATATGATACTGCGTTCTTTGATAAACGTTCTAAATTTGTACATTACAATCCGAAAAACCTTGATTATAAACAATATCAGCTTCGATCATGCGGACATCTTCGATGATCTTCACGCGATCCAGCGTCAATTCCATCATATGATCCGAACCATTCCTTCTACAGGACGCGTTCTTTCTTTTGCAGATGAACAGAGCGTAAAAGAAACCCTCAATATGGGATGTTGGTCAGAACAGCAATTAATCGGTAAAGGTAAAGAATGGTTTGCGGAACGTATTACCAATGATTGTTCTGAATTTGCCGTATTCCATCACGGTGAAAAAGTCGCTGAAGTGAAATGGAATATTGTCGGACAGCATAATATGCATAATGCTTTAATGGCGATTGCAGCTGCTTACCATGCAGGCGTCAAAATTGAAGATGCATGTCAGGCATTAGGCAGTTTTATCAATGCAAAACGTCGTTTAGAAGTGAAGGGTGAAGTAAACGGTATTACGGTTTATGATGACTTTGCTCACCATCCAGAAGCCATTCTGGCGACACTCACTGCGTTACGCGATAAAGTAGGCGGTGGCGTACGTATTCTTGCTGTATTAGAGCCTCGTTCAAATACTATGAAAATGGGTGTACATAAAGATGAAATTGCCCCTGCACTGGGACGTGCTGATGCCGTATTTATGCTACAACCAGATAATATTCCATGGGATGTGGCTGAAATTGCGGGACAATGTGTCAACCGGCACATTACACTGGAAGCATTGATAAATTAGTCGATATGATTGTGGCTGAAGCGAAACCAACGGATCACATTCTTGTGATGTCAAACGGTAGCTTTGGTGGCATTCATCAAAAAGATTTTAGATCAATTAAAATAATCTTAGTTTAAAGTGCGGTCAAAAATGAGCGTGTTTTTACTGCACTTTTATCATCAAAAATAAGGAAATCACATGGCTGATCCACATATTAAATCTCCAATGGATATTTGGGATAAACTCACTGTCATTATTTATCGCACAGGCTTTTGTCATTGCGGCATTTAGTATTTTTCGCTTTTAACTTGGTATCCTCAACAGGCTCAAATTGCCGTGTTGATTGCGGCAACTTGTTGTGCTTCGTCTCTTCATATCTATTTAAAAACATTACCGCTTAACATTCCAATTTGCTACATGGCTTGCACTATTATGTGCGCTTTTAGGTTGGCATGAATTGGCATTAGGTGGTGCTTTTGGTAACACTTGGCAGTTTATGTTTTAAAGAATATTTCTGTTTTAGAGTACCACTATTAAATTTACAACCCTGCATTTGTAGCCGCACTTTGGCTTTGCTTTGGGTATTTGAAGGTGGTTGGATTGCCCGAATTTTATCGTTGATTGTTGGTGGATTATTATTGATTCTGGTGGTTCAAAAAATGGCGAATGCCATTACACTTTGATATTGGTGATAAAACGAAAGTATCAGGTTTAAATTTACTTATATTAATCTCGATATTTTTGTACCTTTTAAGGTAATTGCTATGTCTACGAGCTTTTTTATCTTTTATTATTTTTATCTTTGTTTATGTTACATGAATTAGATGAAATTATTTTTTTATTCGACCTTGATTTTTACAGAATCAGCTAATAAGCGCTATCTAAAAGAGATGTTTATTGCAGGGAAAAATCATTATCTTTCGACGGAAAACATAGCTGTTGATGATTGCTGAAGAATTTTGTTAGCTTTTTATTATTACTATTGGCTATTATTTTGAGATTCTGAATTAGCATTAGCTATTGTTTTTGTCATACTATCCACCCTACTGATCCATATAATTCAAGTGATAAAATTTCGTCGCTGGGTACCTGGTGGTTTTAGTGCTTTAGCCACTTTCCCTATTCTATTGTTGGTTTTTATAATGTGGTACAAGAACCTATTTCTGGCCATTATTCACTTTTTTTACTGTAATTTTAATGGTTTTATTGTAAATCTAGCTTTTTACATTGTAAAGCATTAGAGACTTGGTATATAAGATAAGCAAAGCAGATTAGTGTTTTAGCTGAGTAAACAAAAATTTTTTTAAATATAATAAAGAATATTAAAAAGCACCGAAATTTCGGTGCTTTATAATAATTTGGTTGTGGGGCCGGATTTGAACCGACGGCCTTCGGGTTTATGAGCCCGACGAGCTACTGTTGCTCCACCCCGCGTCTGATGGCGCGTAATATACTCGTTTCAAAAAAATTATTGCAAGATTTAAACTGAATTTGACTTTCCGTTTGTTAAGAAAAATAAACAATGTGAATATTAATTAATCATTTTATGAAATAAAAGTGCTAGTCCTAAAAGGGAATTTTTGATAGCGTATGCAACTTTTGTATTAGTTAGTTTAATTTAGGAAAAATAAGAATGAAATTTCGTCAAAATCTCGCCGTAAAAATTCTTTCTGTGATGGCGGCTATTTCAGTACTTGCATCATGTGGATCGGCACCAAGTAAAGTTTCTTCAAAAAATAATTCTAGCTTGCCGCGTACCGCGACAGGCGACGATCCACAAAAATTCGGGGCCAAGTATAGTGGACGTACTTATCAACAAGCTATTTTAAGTCCAGTGGCTTCCGTGGAGAACAAAGGGGCGGTCGTTAACCAAGGTGATTTTTAACGCAGTTGACGAATGTTCGTGATTATTCAAATTCATTAACAAATCGCTTTTGCGGCGAATTATGGCAAAATCACTAACTGGGTGCTTGCAGGAGCCAATGTAAATGAATTAGCACAATACGGCATTAATCCTCAGATTATGAAAGGTTTTGATGGTTATCAAAACGTATTGATGACAGGTTATTATTCGCCGGTGATTCATGCACGCCGTACCGCACAAGGTCAATATCAACATCCAATTTATGCGATGCCAAGCTATAAAACGTTATAGTCGTGCAGAAATTTATAATGGTGCATTGGCAGGACAAGGCTTAGAGCTCGCTTTACAGTGATTCAATGATGGATAACTTCCTATTAGGCGTGCAGGGGAGTGGCTATGTTGATTACGGTGATGGCAATTTAAATTATTTAGCCTATGCAGGCCAAAATGGCTATAAATATCAAGCTGTTGGTCGTTTGTTAGTAGAAGATGGTGAAATTCCAAAAGAAAAAATGTCTATTCAAGCGATTCGTGAATGGGGGAAAGCAAACCCATCTCGAGTACGAGAATTGTTAGAACGTAATCCATCTTATGTTTTCTTTAAAAACGATCCAACAGGTGAAGTGAAAGGTTCTGCAGGTGTGCCTTTAGTGCCAATGGCGGCCGTTGCTTCTGATCGCAATGTGATTCCTTCTGGAACCGTATTATTGGTTGAAGTGCCAGATATTGATAATAATGGTAACTGGATGGGCACACACAAATTACACTTAATGGTGGCTCTTGATGTGGGCGGCGCGGTAAATGGTCACCACTTTGACTTATACCGTGGTATTGGCGATCAAGCAGGTCATATCGCTGGTTTATCAAAACACTATGGACGTGTTTGGGTACTACAATAATGGCTCGTGTCGATAACTACGAACAACGTTTTGGCGGCATTGGACGCCTTTACACACCAGAAGGCTTGGCGCGTTTGCGTCAGGCTCATGTGTGTGTCATTGGTATTGGCGGCGTAGGTTCGTGGGTGGTGGAAGCATTGGCTCGGAGTGGCGTAGGGCAGATCACCATGATTGATATGGATGATATTTGTGTCACTAATATTAATCGTCAGCTTCCTGCATTGGCGGCAATATTGGCAAAGCTTTAAAACGGAAGTGATGGCAGAGCGCTTAAGCTGATTAATCCAGAATGCGTGGTGAATATTATCGATGATTTTATTTCACTGGATAATCAAGCCGAATACTTAAATCGTGGCTATGATTATGTCATTGATGCCATTGATAATGTGAAAACCAAAGCGCATGATGATTGCCTATTGCAAACGTAATAAAAATCAAGATTATTACCATTGAGTGCAGGTGGTCAGACTGATCCTTCGAAAAATTCAAATTACTGATTTAAGCAAAACGATTCAAGATCCATTATTGGCAAAAAGTGCGGTCAGTTTTGACGTAAGGATTTTCAATTTTTACTCAAAAATCCACAACGTAAGTTTGCAGTTGATGCGGTGTTTTCCAGCCAGCCTCTGATTTTTCCTAAAATGGGCGAGGGCTGTGAGGTATCAGCCACCATGAATTGTGCAAATGGCTTTGGTGCAGCAACCATGATAACCGCAACCTTCGGCTTTTTGCCGTTTCTAGGGTAATCGATAAGTTATTAAAATAAAGAAATGAAGCAACGTGAAAACGTTGCTTTTTTTCTTTTATGAATGAAAGTATTTAACAAGATGAAGAAATATCACTTCACTTTTTATTTGGAATGTTGCAATTTTATCAAAAAAAGCGTAGTCTATGTTAACTTTGAGAATAATTCCCAATAAAAAGTAAGGAAACAAACATGAAACAAGTATTAAAAATGAGTGCAATTTCTACTGCACTTTTTAGCGCTTCCAATGATGGCAAATGCAGATGTATTGGCCTCCGTGAAACCGCTCGGTTTTATTACATCGTCTATTGCAAACGGTGTGACGGATACACAGGTTTTAGTACCAGCAGGTGCTTCTCCACATGATTACAGCTTAAAACTTTCAGATGTGCAAAAAGTGAAATCTGCGGATTTAGTGCTTTTGGGTTGCGGAAGATATTGACGCTTTCTTAGAAAAACCGATTAGCCAAAATTGATAGCAAAAGTCATCAATATTTCTGATATTCCAGAAATTAAACCGCTTTTAAGCAAAGTCCATCATGAACATTATCATGAAGGCGATGAACACGAACATAGCCATAGTCACGATCATAAAACATGACCATAAACACGAACACGGTCATGAGCATCACCATCATGATGTAGATGAAAATGGGTTAAGCGTGAACTGGCATTTATGGTATTCACCAGCCATCAGCCAAATTGTGGCACAAAAAGTGGCGGATAAATTAACGGAACAACATCCGGATAAAAAGAGCTCATTGCGAAAAACTTAGCTGATTTTAACCGCACTTTGACTGAGCAAAGCGAGAAAAATCAAAGCACAATTAGCGCCACTTAAAGATAAAGGTTTTTTTGTGTTCCATGATGCTTATAGCTATTTCAATGAGGCTTATGGTTTAAATCAAACCGGTTATTTCACTATTAATCCATTAGTGGGCACCAGGTGCAAAAACCATTGCTCACATCAAAGAAGAGATTGAAGAACACCATGTAAATTGTCTTTTTGCTGAGCCGCAATTCACACCAAAAGTAATTGATTCGCTAGCGCAAAGTACAAAAGTTAATGTGGGTCGTTTAGATCCTATTGGCGATAACGTACAGCTTGGTCCAAATTCTTATGCGAATTTCCTTCAAGCCACCGCTGATAGCTATGCTCAATGTTTAAGTAAATAATCTAATTTGCTTTTTATCTCTAAAAACAGCCTTAAGGTTGTTTTTTTATTACCCCCATCTAAATCGTTCGAATAATTTTCAATTTTTAAGAAATTTTCGCTTGTTTGAGCGAAGCGAGTTCGAAAATTTCTGTAAAGAAAATTGAAAAAGAATGAGGATTAGCGATTTAATTGGGGTAGTTTTCTTTTGCCTACTTTGCTTTTGCACAAGCAAAGAAAAGTAGGTCGCCTCTAGGCGAAATCCTAATTAAAAACTATGCTATAATCCGCCCAATTTTTTTCCCTATCGAGAAAACGCATGAAACAATTATTTGCCACAACAGCCCGTGGTTTTGAAGAACTCTTAAAAGTCGAACTGACAGAGCTTGGTGCAACGGAATGTAAAAATTGCACAAGGCGGTGTACATTTTCAAAGCTGATGATGAAAACGCTTTATCGAAGCTTACTATGGTCACGTTTACTTCACGTATTTTGCTACCTATTGTAAATGACAAGATATATAGTGATTTAGACTTGTATTCAATTGTGACAGGGCAGGATTGGTTGTTATTTTGATGAGAAAGCCACATTTTTGTTGATTTCAACGGGACAAACCAAGAAATTCGCCATACTCAATTTGGTGCGATGCGTGAAAGATGCCATTGTGGATTATTTTGAACGTCAGGGGAAAAGCGCGCCCAAATGTGGATAAAGACTATCCAGATGTGCGAATTCATGTTTATTTGAATAAAGAAGAGCTCGTCGTTTCACCTCGATTTAAGTGGTGAAGCATTACATTTACGAGGTTATCGCGAAGATACAGGCCAAGCGCCTTTACGTGAAACCCCTAGCTGCCGCGATTGTGCTTCGTTCAGGTTGGAAAAAGGGACACCTTTAGTGATCCAATGTGGTTCGGGCACCTTTGTTAATCGAAGCGGCACAGATGGAAGCACAAATTGCACCGCAATACATCGTTTACATTGGGGCTTTGATTGCTGGAAAGGGCATAATCAAGATGCTTGGGATAAGGTCAAAGCAGAAGCAGCACAGCAAGCTGAAACTTATTTTAATCAAAAATCTAAAACCGCATTTTTATGGCTTCGATCTCGATCATCGCGTACTGAAAAAGCGCAAAAGAATGCACAAAATGCAGGTGTGTGCACATTTAATTCAGTGGAAACAAGGTGATGTTGCCGCATTAAAAAAATCCAAGTCCAGATGAAGTGGGAACGGTGATTTGTAACCCGCCTTATGGTGAGCGTTTAGGTACAACTCCTGCTTTGATTGCACTATATTCAGTCTTTGGACAACGCCTTAAAAATGAATTTGGTGGTTGGAATGCGTCGATTTTTAGTAGTGAATCTACGTTGCTTGATTGCTTGCGTATGCGTTCTCATCGTCAATTTAAAGCGAAAAACGGTCCGTTAGATTGTGTTCAGAAGAATTATCAAATTTCTGAGCGTAAAGAAAGTTCGGTTGAAAACTGCTTGAATTTGACCGCACTTCAACGGTAGCGGTAGATTTTGCGAATCGCTTACAGAAAAATATCAAGAAAATTGAAAAATGGGCGAAACAGCAAGGCCTTGATGCGTATCGTTTATATGATGCTGATTTACCGGAATATAACGTAGCGGTGATCGTTATGGCGATCATATTGTGGTGCAAGAGCATGCCGCACCCGAAAAATATTGATGAAAACAGCGCGTCAGCGTTTATTGGATGCAGTGACTGCAACCTTACAAGTCACTGGAATTGAAACCAATAAACTGATTTTTGAAAAGTCCGTCAAAAAAACAAAAAGGCACCAATCAATATGAAAAATTGCCAATAAAGGCGAATATTTCTATGTAAATGAATACGGCGCACAGCTTTGGGTGAATCTAACAGATTACTGGATACAGGATTATTCTTAGATCATCGTTTAACCCGTAAAATGCTTGTAGAAATGGCAAAAGGTAAAGATTTCCTCAATCTTTTCGCTTATACCGGTTCTGCAACAGTGCATGCAGCATTAGGTGGGGCAAAATCAACAACGACCGTGGATATGTCTAACACCTATTTAAACTGGGCAGAGCAAAACCTGATTTTTAAATGATATTGAAGGCAAACAGCACAAACTCATCCAAGCTGATTGCTTACAATGGTTAGAAAAATGCGATCGTCAGTTTGATCTGATTTTCGTGGATCCGCCAACATTCTCGAATTCTAAACGTATGGAAGACAGCTGGGATGTTCAACGTGATCACATCAAATTAATGCGTAATCTCAAACGTATTTTACGTCCTAACGGCACCATCGTGTTCTCAAATAATAAACGTGGTTTTAAAATGGATTTTGAGACGTTAGATGAGCTGGGACTAAGTGCGGTCGAAATTTCAGCGAAAACATTACCGCTTGATTTTGAACGTAACAAACAAATCCATAATTGCTGGATTGTGACCATGAAAGTTTGATCAAAAAGCCCGATAGTGATCGGGCTTTTTGTTATTCAACTTCTTTTGTTTTTTTCGGTTTCTGAATCATCGTGAAGAAGGGTTTCAATCGCCGTTTCATCATCATTAGTATCATCTTCTTTTTCTAAAATTTCAGCTGTTTCTTCATTTAATGCTTCGGGCATCAGAATGTGGTTTTGATGAAGGGTTTGGGCATCCAATATTTTCGATGATGTCTGTTGAAAAACCATGTAAAACTTCTTCATTCAACCTTTCCTGGTCTAAGTAACGAACTTCGCAATGACTTCATCCGCTTCAATTTTATTAACACCCAGTTGCATTAAGGTTGCGTGACTAAGTGCCAGAGCTGACTCAAAAGTTTCACGCACAATAAAGTCTACATCATGCTTAATGAGACTCACAGTTGTTTTACGGTCATAAGTTCGTGCCAAAATAGGGAGTTTCGGATAAGCATCTTTTAGATTCTGAACAATGCTTTCAATACGTTGAGTATCATTAATCCCAATGACGACACATTTGGCTTTTTCGATACCCGCAGCACGTAATCACATCAAGGCGAATACCATCACCGTAATAAACTTTAAAACCAAATTTAGCTGCCGCACGAATATTTTTCGATGTTACGGTCAATCACCGATACGTTAATGCCACGAACAAGAAGTGATTGACAGACGATTTGGCTGAAACGACCAAAACCAATTACGAGCACGCTATCTTCTAAATCCACAATTGGATCGAGATTGCTAGTATCGATTTTTTCCTCTTGATTTGCTGATTTGCGTTGGTTGATTTTACGCATTAATAAACCTATCAATGGGGAGAATAACATCGAGATAATCACTGCAGCGGTAAAGGTTGCATTTTGATCTTTTGTCATCACGCCCTGCAGTGGTCGCAGCTGAGAAGAGTACGAATGCAAATTCACCACCGTGCGCCATGATAGTCATTCGTCCAACTGATTCTTTTCGGTCAAGTTTTGTAATTCGTGCGACGGTATAAACGGCTAAGGCTTTGCTACATGATATAAAGACATACTATGCTTAATAACCAAAGTGCATTATGGAATACTAAGGTTAAATCAAGTGACATTCCCACGCCCATGAAGAAGAGACCAAGCACAGACCACGGAAAGGTTCAATATCGGCTTCTAATTGGTGACGGAATGCAGATTCTGAAAGCATTACGCCAGCAACAAAGGCGCCCATCGCCATTGAAAGGCCACTTGCTTCCATGGCTAATGCCGCGCCTAAGACTACAAGCAACGCGGCTGCTGTCATCATTTCGCGAATATGGGCTTTGGAAATTAAACGGAAAAATTGATTCATTAACCATTTACCCGCAACGACTAACCCCACAACGGCACCCTAGCGCAACGGCAATGGATGTCCAGTTAGTTTGGTGTTCAATGTCGTTGTCTCGGGCGTTAAAAGGCGATGGATGCCAATAATGGCACAATGGATAAATCTTCAAAAATTAAGGTAGAAATAACACGTTGACCTTTGGGGGTGTTTGTAATACAGCGTTCTTCTAATACTTGCATCACAATGGCTGTGGAAGAAAGGGTAAAGCCCATGCCTGCAATAAACGCCACTTCTTTAGGAAGATTTAAGATATAGATACCAGCAAAGGTGAGTAGTGCGCCACATAACCCTCACTTTGTAGAAAACCTCGCCCGAAAATTGCTTTTCTCATCGCCCATAAACGTTCGGGGTGCATTTCCAAACCGATAATGAATAAGAACATCACCACACCCAGTTCCGCCATATGGAGAACTGATTCAGCATCTTCTACCACACCAAACACTGAAGGACCAATTAAACAGCCCGCTACTAAACTAACCTAATACGCTACCTAAAGCCAATGCGCTTAAAAAAAGCGGCACGATGGTCACACTGGTAGCAAGTAGAACAACGGTTTTAATCAATTCAGGGCTGACGACATTCGACATAGGGCAAAAAACCTTAGTAAAAACAGGGAGGATGAGAAGTAAAGTTCTTTTGTATTCTAGCTTTTTGGGTAAATAAAAACACAGAAAAGCAAGAAATTGGTATAATTTACAAAAACTTTACATGCCAAAAAAATGGTCATCTTTCTGACCGCACTTTAGAGGTATTATGTCATTACAATTCAATATGATCGCGTTGTTATTGGTTTTCTTAATCGTTTTGGGCTTAATGAGTCAAAACAGCGCAATCACCATCTCAGCGGCTGTGTTATTAATCATGCAGCAAACCTTATTATCCAAATACATTCCCATACTTGAGCAATACGGATAAAAATTGGGATTATCATTTTAACGATTGGTGTGCTTGCGCCGTTAGTCTCGGGGAAAAATCCAATTGCCCTGATCTCAGTTCATTTTTTTAAATTGGAAAAATGGGCATCTCTATTTTAATCGGGGCATTAGTGGCGTGGCTGGCAGGCAAAGGCGTGCCATTAATGGGGGAACAACCTGTTTTAGTGACAGGATTATTAATTGGTACGATTATTGTGTGTCTTTCTTAGGAGGCATTCCGGTAGGTCCACTTATCGCCGCCGGTATTTTAGCGATATTAGTAGGAAAAATTTTAGATGAAAAACAAATGGTTATTTATCGCTGGGCTAAGCGGTTTTGTTATGTGTGGCAATTGGCGCTTTTGCTGCCCACGGATTAAGCAAAGTTTTAGAACCCAAAGAGTGGCGTGGATTGAAAACTGGTGTGAGATATCAAATGTTCCACACCATTGCAATTTTTAGCGATTGGTATTTTTGCAATTGTGCCGTGAATCACTGGTTACAAATAAAATGGCTAATTTCGCTGCAGGGAGTTGGGCGTACGGCATTCTTCTTTTTAGCGGCAGTCTTTATGCGCTCGCTCTTGGTGTAGGCAAATTCCTTGTTTGGGTAACACCAATTGGCGGAACGTTATTTTTAATTGGTTGGCTGTGCTTGGCTTACGGTGGTTTTTAAAAAGTAACAGGTATGAAGAATAAATCAGTCAAACGTGAATTAAACCCGATACAACAATCTCTTTTTCGAAACTCAAGGATATCATGCTGGTGGATCAACGTCGTTTATCCGCTCGCATTCATGGTATTGGAAAAATTAAAAAGCCAAGAAGCTCAACAAGCTGTTGCCGCAGAAATCCAGCTGCAGATTGAACAGGCTCAATTACGTGTAGAAAATCGTAAAAAGTGCGGTGCAAAAATCCCATCATTTTTCCAGAGAGTTTGCCCGTTAGCCAACGCAAAGCAGAAATTGAAAAACTGCTTTCCGAGCATCAAGTGATCGTCGTGGCGGGGAAACCGGTTCAGGTAAAACCACCCAATTGCCGAAAAAATGTGTTTGGAGTTAGGTTTTCGGCAATTTGGGCATGATTGGTCATACTCAGCCACGCCGTATTGCTGCTCGTTCGGTTGCAGCGCGTATTGCTGAAGAGTTGAAAACGGAGCTTGGTGGATTTAGTCGGTTATAAAGTCCGTTTTAACGATCAAATCAGTGATGATACGCAACCGTTGATGACCGACGGGATCCTGTTAGCTGAAATTCAAAACGATCGTTTCTTTAATCAATATTCTTGTTTGATTATTGATGAAGCCCACGAACGCAGCTCTAAACAACGATTTTATTCTCGGTTATCTGAAACAGCTGTTTGCCACGTCGCCGTGATTTGAAACTTATCATCACTTCCGCAACCATTGATGTGGAACGCTTTTTTTCCAAACATTTTAATAATGCACCGATTATTGAAGTCTCGGGCAGAACTTATCCTGTTGAAGTGCGTTATCGTCCCGTAGTGGAAGAAGACGATCAAGATCAGCTACAAGGCATTCTCAATGCAGTGGATGAACTGCAGGCGGAAGGTCGTGGCGATATTTTGATCTTTATGAACGGTGAGCGAGAAATTCGCGATACCGCTGAAGCCTTACAAAAACAAAAATCTAAAACACACGGAAATTCTACCGCTCTTTGCTCGCTTGTCTGCGCAAGAACAGAATAAAATTTTTCCATCCAAGCGGTTTAAATCGCATTGTATTAGCGACCAACGTCGCGGAAAACCTCATTGACCGTGCCGGGCATTAAATATGTGATTGACCCCAGGTACAGCGCGTATTTCCCGTTATAGCTATCGCACCAAAGTACAACGTTTACCGATTGAACCCATTTCACAGGCATCGGCTAATCAGCGTAAAGGTCGTTGTGGTCGTGTGAGCGAAGGGATTTGTATTCGTTTATATTCGGAAGAGGATTTTTAATTTCGTCCAGAGTTTACCGATCCTGAAATTCTACGCACCAATTTAGCCTCTGTTATTTTGCAAATGACGGCATTGGGTTTGGATGATATTGAAGCTTTCCCATTTGTGGATGCGCCCAGATAAACGCCATATTCAAGATGGCGATGAAAACTGTTGGAAGAATTGGGGGCGTTTGAAATGGTTCGCACCAAATCGGGCGAGAAACGTCAATTAACGGCAGTAGGTCGTCAATTATCGCAACTCCCTGTGGATCCTCGTTTAGCGAAGATGTTGCTGACCGCTGTTTCACAAGGTGCGTTGCATGAAGTGATGATTATTGTCGCTGCGTTTATCCATTCAAGATCCGCGCGAGCGCCCACAAGAAAAACAGCAAGCTTCCGATGAAAAACATCGTCGTTTTGCCGATAAAAATCAGATTTCTTGGCTTTTCCTCAATCTTTGGCGTTACCTACAAGAACAACAAAAAGAATTGAGTAAAACCAATTCCGTCGTCAATGCCAAAAGGATTTTCTTAAATTATTTACGTATTCGTGAATGGCAGGATATTTATCATCAAATTCGTTTAACCGTGCGTGAAATGGGCTTGCTGATTAATTCCGAAAAAAGCCGAATATCAGCAAATTCATACCGCACTTTTTAAGCGGCTTGCTTTCTCATATCGGTTTAAAAAGAAGCGGAAAACAACAATATCTTGGCGCGCATAATGCCCATTTTGCGATTTTCCCCAATCCCTGTGCTTTTCAAAAACAACCGAAATGGGTGATGGCGGCAGAGTTAGTGGAAACCTCCAAACTTTGGGGGCGTATGGTGGCGGAAATCGAGCCAGAATGGATTGAGCCACTCGCCGAGCATTTAATTAAAAATCCTATTCCGAACCACGTTGGTCGAAATCCCGCGTGCCGTGATTGCTGATGAAAAAGTCACGCTTTACGGTGTGCCGATTGTGGCTGCGCGACCAGTGAATTACGGTTCTATTGATCCGACGATAAGCCGTGAGATCTTTATTCAATCAGCCTTAGTGGAAGGGGATTGGAATACCAAACATAAATTCTTCAAAGAAAATCAACGACTCGATTCGAGAAGTAGAGAATTGGAACACAAAAGCCGCCGCCGCGATATTTTTGGTGGATGACCGTACGCTTTTTGAATTTTTACGATCAGCGTATTGGTACGGAAGTGGTTTCCCAAAAAACATTTTTGATACCTGGTGGAAAAAGCGCAGCAAAAAGATCCTGAATTGCTTAATTTTGAACGCTCATTCTGATTAATGATGATGCGGAACAGGTGAGCAAGCTGGATTTCCCGAATTTCTGGCATCAAGGCAATTTGAAAACTCAAACTGACGTATCAATTTGAACCGGGTACCGATGCGGACGGCGTGACCGTTCATATTCCGTTGCCATTGCTCAATCAAGTGGAAATGACGGGCTTTGATTGGCAAATTCCAGGTTTGCGTGAAGAACTGGTGATTGCGCTGATTAAATCTCTGCCGAAATCTTATCGTCGTAACTTCGTGCCCGCACCCTAATTATGCTCAAGCTTTTTTTAAGTCGTGCCGTACCGTTGGAAAAGCCATTATTGGATACGCTAATTTATGAATTACGTCGCATGACGGGTGTCACCGTAGAGGCGGAACATTGAATTGGGAACAAATTCCAAGCTCATTTGAAAAATGACGTTCCGTGTGGTGGATGAAAAACGGCAAGAAAATTGCCGAATCTATGAATTTGGACGAGCTGAAATTCAACTTAAAAAGATCGTGCAGGAAAGTATTTCTGCTGTGGCAGATGATGGCATTGAGCAAAGCGGACTGCATATTTGAGCTTTTGCAGAGCTGCCACAATGTTATGAACAAAAACAACGTGGCTTTTAGCGTCAAAGCGTTTTCCTGGCCATTGTAGATGAAAAAAAGATGCCGTAGGTATCAAACTGTTTGAAACAGAGTTTGAGCAAGCGGTGGCGATGCAACAAGGTTTGCGCTCGATTGTTGCTACTCAACGTACCATCACCGATTAAAGTATCTGCACGAAAAAAATTGCCGAATAAAGCTAAATTAGGGCTGTATTTTTACCCCTGTTCGGTCGTGTGTTGGATTTGATCGATGACTGTATCGCTTGTGCGGTGGATAAACTGATTGCCGATTTTGGCGGGTTTGTATGGGATGAAGCAGGCTTTGAAAAATTGCGTGATTTCGTTCGAGAAAACCTTAACGAAGTGACCGTGGATATTGCACAGAAAGTGGAGCAAATCCTCTCCCTTAACCATGCCTTAAACCAACGTTTAAAAGGCAAAATGGATTTTCACGATGGCCTTTGCCCTTTTTCTGATATTAAGGCGCAATTAAGCGGATTTGATTTATCCAGGTTTTGTGCAAAAGAGCGGTTATGATCGCCTACCAGATTTACAGCGTTATCTGCAAGCAGTTGATAAACGTATTGATAAACTGGCTCAAGATGTGAATCGTGATCGTGCGGCTATGCTACGCGTGGAACAAGTACAACAAGCTTACCAACAATTGCTAGCTAAACCACCAAAATCCAAACCGATTTCGATGAAATTGCGGAAATTCGCCATATGATCGAGGAATTGCGCGTGAGTTTATTTGCGCAGCAGTTAGGGCACGAAGTATCAGGTATCTGATAAACGGATTTTGAATATTATAGGTAGCGTATAGCCTAGTAATATAATTAATAAAAAGTATTTTTATACGAAAAATTGGAGCATGTATGAGAGATTTTTGGAATCAAATACCTAATTGATTAAGGTTATCTTGTCATCTGTAATTTCTATCTTGATTCTTGTGCATTTTGAATTTCTATATTCATTATTTAGTTATGTTTCTAATGATGAAATTATTAAAACAAGGAGGATTTTTGGACTTTATTCTCATTAATTTTTTCATCACCAATTGCTTTCGCTATTTGGAGTTTTAGAGACCGAGAAATGCTACAGAGCAAATTAATAATTTCTCGCAAAGATACTAATCTTAAAGAGTATCATAAGATTGTAGAGTGATTATGAGTAAGGATAGCTCTGAAGAGCTAAAAGATTTCAGCTATATATTATTTAAAAGGTTTTATGAAGATAAATCTCTAGGTTTTTCAACAGGCTGTTTTACATCTTTTATTGTCTACTTGAGAATCTATGCAAAGAAAATGAATTAGAAAAATTAAAAAGTTAATGATTTAAGTGACGCTGATTCTATAATTAATTCTTTAAGAAAAATGGTAATAGTCCCTTTTAGGAGTCCCGCAATTACTAATGTATTATTGAGTAATGATGGGAAGTGTATACAGGCTTATCCAGAAGTATTTTCAAGTATTTGTCTTGCAGGTATGAATTTTTATTTGCCAGGGTTATCTTTATAATACAGTAAATAATCTTTTTAATAATAAGAACATAAAGTATTCAGAATTCAGCTACAAGGGTGTGTATTTAAGAAGTTAAATTTAAATGGTGTTGATTTTTCTAATTCTAATTTATTAGGCACAAAATGGGTTTTTGATGAATCTCAAGATGAGATTTTTGGAATAATAGTAATTTTAGTGAATGTGAATTTGTATTCAACATTTGATAATATTGTAATTGAAAATTGCAATTTTTTCAAAAAGCAACTTTATGAATGCAACTTTTATTCAAGTGAGCATTAATGCATTGACAGATTTTAGAGGTGTGAATTTAATACTTTCTTCATCATACTATAATGACATATCTAAGGATGGGAAATTTTTAGAAGTATTATTTTTGAATCAGATCTTTTTCAAATTGGATCTATATTTAAAGATGATATTAAAAATCCTACCATGAAAGATATTAAAGAACTTGGTATATTTGTTTTATATGAAGGAAGTGACAGTTATAATTTATGTCTATTGACTCTTCGAAATAAGCATAATTCAGGCTCTAAGTTCACTCATTTTTAGGGATATTAGTATATCGAATAATAAAACACAAATTAATAATAATGACTGGACCTTTGAGATTGAAGAGTTATTGTAACGTTATTTTTGATGGTCACATTTTTGATGTGGCCTTTTTAAGCACTCACTATAAAAACATGCGCTATCAATTTTATAAACTTTTAAAAATACTTTTTTCAAGCTAACCTCACTTTCTTTCCAAAAATTCTTTTTGTGATTCACCTCAAATTTTTCGTATTGAACTGATTTACAACTGCCAATTCAATCGCTATCTTGCTGATATTATTATTTTTAATAAAGAGGTAAATTATGGATCTGATTATAGGTTTGATTGCCATTGTCTTGGTGGCATACTATATCGTGAAAAGGCTATTCAGCGACTGGCGTGTTGATGTTTGGTGGCTTGGTCTTGTTATTCATTTCAGTGCTGATGGGACATTCGATTTTACCGGAAGGCGTGAAAAGCACCGGTTCCACCTATTTTGATATTTTAGAATATGTGAAATATCTACTCGGTAATCGTGGTGGTGGCTTAGGCTTGATGATTGTGAGTGTTATGTGGCTTTCTCCGTGTATATGACTCATCTTGGCGCAGAACGATGTGGTGGTGAAATTGGTGTCAAAACCACTGAAAAACATCCGTTCCCTTATATTTTAATGGTGTTTGCTTACTTCCTTGCATGTTTAATGTCTTTTGCCGTGGCATCCGCAACGGGCTTGGGCGTGTTATTAATGGCGACATTATTCCCTGTCATGGTAAATGTGGGAATTTCACGTGGGGCTGCGGCAGCAATCTGTGCATCGCCAATTTCGATTATTCTTTCTCCAACATCAGGCGACGTGGTGCTTTCTGCTGAAATTTCAAAAATTCCTTTAGGTGAGTTTGCCTTTGGCACCGCATTGCCGGTTTCGATTTTTGCGATTTTAGGGATTGCTGTTGCACACTTCTTCTGGCAGCGTTATTTAGATAAAAAAGAAGGCGTGCAAGTAGAACGTTTGAATGCAGATGAAATTAAAACCACTGCACCAAACTACTATGCGATTTTGCCATTATTACCTATTATCGGCGTGTTACTTTTTGATGGTAAATGGGGCTTACCAAATTTACACATTGTTACTGTGATGGTGCTTTGCTTTATCATTACCGCAGTAGTGATTTCTTTACGTAGCTTTAGCGCAAAACAAACCTTCGATAATCTTGTGGTGGCATATCGCGGTATGGCAGATGCCTTTGCGGGCGTGGTAATGCTTTTAGTGGCTGCAGGTGTATTTGCACAAAGTTTAAGTACAATCGGCTTTATCACTAATTTAATCGACTCAGCACAATCCTTCGGCGGTTCAGCATTCTTTATGATGTTAGTACTTGCGGTGATTACCATTTTAGCAACGATGGCGACAGGTTCTGGTAACGCTGCGTTTCTATGCTTTTTGCAGAATTAATTCCAAAAATTAGCTACACAAATGGGCGTTAATCCCAGCGTTCTTAACCATTCCTATGTTACAAGCCTCTAACTTAGGACGTGGTTTATCACCAGTTTCTGGTGTGGTTGTGGCTGTGTCAGGGATGGGAAAAAAATCCACCATTTGAAATCGTAAAACGTATGTCTGTTCCCAATGTTGGTCGGTTTTATTTGTGTGATTATCGGCACAGAAATCTTTGTTTCCGTTGCCGCCTAGCTTGATAGGTAAAAAGAAGGGCTGATAGTGAATATCAACCCTTTTGTTTTGAGTTAAGTGCGGTCAATTTTCTCGCTGTTTTTTTGATTTTATGCATTTGATGATTTTCAAAAGCTTTCACCAAATCGGCGACCTTTTTCGCCTTCGGTAAAAACCAAATCTTGTGCGATATCATTAAGCGGCACAATCACAAATTCGCGGTTTTTCATATCGTAATGAGGCACCGTTAAGCGTTCATTTTGAATGATTTGATCGCCATAAAGCAGAATATCCAAATCCAGTGTACGCTCACCCCAACGACGTAAACGCACGCGACCTTGTTCATTTTCGATACGTTGCACTCATCGAGCAAGGCTAAAAGGTGGGCGAGTGGTTTCGATCATCGCGACTGCGTTCACATAATCCGGTTGATCCTGCGGGCCTAATGGTTTGCTTTGGTAAAATCCGCTCACCGATTTTAATTCAGTATTAGGTAGCGCAGAGATTGCCTCTAATGCCGAATTTAATTGTTCTGTCGGCGTATTTAAATTGCTGCCAAGGGCGATATACACTTGAACCATTAGTTAGCCGCCCTTAGGTTTTACGTCTGCGATAATATTTTTCTTTGGCGCTGGATGCAATTTTTGTTGCTCTTGAACCAACTGGCGACGTTGTTCTTGATTGCTGAGTTGGTACTCATGCCACCATTTTGCGAGCTCAACGGCTTCACCGCCTTCCACTTCAGCACGCATCGCCAATAAATCAAAGGCTGCACGGAATTTTTGATGTTCCATCGTGCGAGCAGGGTGAGAACCCGTGCGTTTAAGCAATTGTAATTGCAACATCCAAATATCACGAATGACGGATGTATGACGACGAGGTGCGGCTAATGATCGGCATAATTGATCAAGCACTTCATTTGCCGCAAGGGCATAGGCATCGTGATTGTTTAAGCCACCTTCATTTTTCAGCACATCCACTTTTTCGCGTAATGGATACCAGAAGAATGCCGCAAATAAGAAGGCTGGATTAATGCGTAATTTATCGGCAATACGTTCATCAGTTGAATTTAACGAAGTTAAAATCATGCGCTCCGCAAGGCTGTCTTCTTTTTCGGTGAAATAAGGCGTTAAGCTCGGGAAAAGCTGTTCAAATAAGCCATATTGACGAAGCAATTTATAGGTTTTTACGCCATTGCCAGACTGCAATAATTTTAAGCTTTCATCGAATAAACGCGCCGGTGGAATATTTTTCAGCAATGGCGCAAGCTCACGAATGGGCTGTTCACTTGGTTTTTCCAAGAACATATCCAATTTCGCCATAAAGCGCACAGAACGTAACATACGCACGGGATCTTCTTGATAACGGGTAACGGGATTGCCAATCAGACGTAATCTTTCCGTTTTTCAGATCATCAATTCCGTTGAAGTAATCACGCAATGTATTATCTTGCGGATTGTAGTAAAAGGGCATTTACGGTAAAGTCACGGCGTTCGGCATCTTGTTCAATGGTGCCGTACACGTTATCACGCAGTAACATTCCTTCATCGCTTTGTTTCGCTTGATTTTCGCTGCGCGCATCCGAATGGCTGGCACGGAATGTCGCGACTTCGATCACATCGCGACCAAACATAATATGCGCAAGACGGAAACGACGACCAACTAAGCGGCATTGGCGTTGGAATACTGCCTGAATTTGGTCTGGACGAGCGTTTGTTGCCACATCAAAAATCTTTTGGATGTTTACCTAATAATAAATCACGCAAACACCCCAACGATATAAGCTTTCGTAACCTTGTCGTTGCAATTTTTCTACCACAGTAATGGCATTACGGCTAAACATACGTGGATTAATGCCAAAATGAGAGGCTTTTCACGCTATGTTTGTCGTAACGAGACGCTTGTGTGTTGGTTTTTATGGTGAGAAGAGGACAGGGCGATCTTGGGTTGTGAACGCTCTGTTTTTGAAAACGTTAGATTTTTGCTTTTTGGCGCCGTTTTGGGAACGGGCGAATTTATATTGGTTTTCGGTTTCTTTTTAGTTTTTACCAAATAAATTTTTATATAAGTAAGAATAATTTACTCCATTCTCTATGTTCAATGCGCATTTGATAAAAACACGAAAAGTGCGGTTGTTTTTTTGACCGCACTTTTTGGTTGGGTTATTTGAATAAATTAACCCGCCACTTGTTTTTTTCACGAATTTCAGCAAGAGTTTTGCAATCAATACAAAAGATCAGCAGTCAGGGCGCGCTTCTAAACGACGGATGCCAATTTCTTCCCCACAAGAATCGCAATAACCGAAATCATCGGTATCTAATTTTTTTCAATGTATATTCAATCTTTTTCATTAATTTACGCTCGCGATCGCGGTTGCGTAATTCAAGACTGAATTCTTCTTCTTGCGTCGCACGGTCAGCAGGATCAGGGAAGTTTGACGCTTCATCTTGCATATGAGCAACCGTTCTTGATGCTTCTTCCACAATTTGCTCATGCCATGCAGTTAAAAATTTTTCTGAAATGAAGAATTTGATCTTCATTCATATATTCTTCACCTTTTTTTAGGTTGATAAGGCTTAACACCAGCCAAATCCAGCAAACTTAGAGAGGCCTTTAGACATAGATAACTCCTAATTATGTTACAGACTTTTTATGACATCCTGTCTTGTTTTAGTTTGTTCAGAGCAACTAAAAATAGCTGACATTAGAACCCTGTTATTTTTAAGGGCGATATAAATAGCAGAACTTCACCTATTTAGCAAATAAATTTAGTCTAGAAATTTCAAATTTGCGATCGTGATCGCAAAAAAACGACATATTCATTTGCGTATCTCAGCTTTAAGGTTAGCTTTGCCTTATTTTTTTCGCTATAAATAACACTTAAAAATGAAAAATCACGCTATTTCAACTGTGCATGATGTTTATTGTTTCTGCCTTATCCTTGCTTGTAGTACCTGATTTTTTACTGTTTACCTGGCAACGAGCAGGGCTGGGCATTTTATTGCTGGTTATGACCACACTTTGTTCCCATTGGTTCAATTATTTTAAAGCTAGAAATTTTTGCATGAGCGGTATCTTGTTTTTGCTTACTTTGGCTTATGCGCATTCACCTGCTTTTATCGTTATTGGGACAAGCAGAGAAAATTTCAAGTTTACCAAATAAAAATCACCTTAGATCTTTATATCTCAGAAATTCTTCATCAACAAGATTATCAAACGTTGGTTGCAAGAACGTCATTATTTGATGGGAAAGAACAACAGATTTTTATTAATTGGAAAGCGCCGGAAAAGCCACAAGTAGGTGAAATTTGGCGGGCTGATGTAAAACTTCGACCTATTTCTGCAAGACTTAATCATGGGGGATTTGATCGACAGCAATGGTATTTTTCCAAAAGGATTATTGCCGTTGGAAATGTGAAAAGTGCGGTCAAAATGAGCGAAGATTTTTCTTACCGCACACATTTTCTACAGACTAGCCTCAATCAGACAGAGGGGCTTTCTTTGCAAGGCTTGCTTATTGCATTGGCATTTGGTGAGCGGGCTTGGTTAGATAATAAAACATGGCTGATTTACCAACAAACGAATACGGCACATTTGATTGCCATTTCAGGGCTCCATATTGGTTTAGCAATGGGAATAGGCTTTTTCTTTGCTCGATTCTTGCAACTCGCACTGCCTACACGCTTTATTTCACCCTGGTTTCCACTTTGCTTTGGTGTGTTGATTGCTTTAGGTTATGCCTATTTAGCCGGATTTAGTTTACCGACCTTCCGTGCAATGATGGCATTGCTTTTATTGCAATCCTTCACTTTTCGCGACGATATTACACGCCTTCGAAAAATGCTTTGTTTGGTCGTGGCATTTCTGCTTTTTGTGATCCACTTATGCCACTTTCGGTTAGCTTTTGGCTTTCAGTTGGTGCTGTTACCTGCCTGATTGTATGGTACCGATATGTTCCCTTATCAATAATCGAGTGGCAACATCAAAAATTATCCCGCAAAGTGCGGTGGATTTTGGGCTTGTTTCATTTGCAACTTGGGCTGCTGATTTTATTCACGCCTATTCAACTTTTCTTTTTTAATGGCTTTGCGTTAAATGGATTCTTGGCGAATTTAATCGCAGTGCCCTTTGTATAGTTTCTTACTGGTACCCTTGATTCTCTTTGCAGTGTTAACGAATGGCGCATTTTCTTCTTGGCATCTTTCAAATACGATTGCTCAAGGTATTACGCAATTTCTCAGTGTTTTCCAAGGCTCGTATGTTCCGATTTCGATTAATTTATCCCTCATTCTGACCGCACTTTTAAGCCTTGTTTTTGGCGGAATGTTATATGGTTTGTATTTTGCATCTCAAAGGAAAACAAAAAACACACCGCTAAAATCAAGTCGATTTTTCACATTAAACAGCACAAAAATCTTATCGTCAGAAGCTTATAAACAAGCTCTTTTAGGTGTTATTCTTATTTCTAGTTTTTGTATTGGTACTCTTGGGTATCGATATATCACGAAACCCAAATGGCAGTTAGATACGTTAGATGTGGGACAAGGTTTAGCAACCTTAATTGTAAAAGAAGGGAAAGGCGTGTTGTATGATACGGGGCCCGCTTGGCAGAGTGGAATAGGTGGCTCTTCTATGGCGGAATTAGAAATATTGCCTTATCTTCAACGGGAAGGGATTGAACTTGAAACCTTGATTTTAAGCCATGATGATAATGACCATTCAGGCGGTGCTAAAACGATTTTAACCGCATACTCAGAGATTGAGCTGATTACACCTTCTCGCAAAAGCTATGGCGAAATGCACCGCACTTTTTTTGTCTTCAGGGGAAACAATGGCAGTGGCGAGGACTTGATTTTAAAAATTCTTTTCACCAATGCAAATTACAGACAGGGCGGAAAAATCCGCAATCTTGCGTAATTTTATTAACGGATGGGCAGTATCAGATCCTTTTAACTGGTGATGCTGATGTGGCAACAGAAAAGATCTTTTTGCTGAAAAACGCAGGCAAGATTAACGTGTTACAGGTAGGGGACATCATGGTAGTAAAACCTCAACAGGCGAGTTTTTACTGGGACAGACAAAACCGGATATAGCCTTAATTTCAAGTGGACGATGGAATGCGTGGAATTTTTCCTCATCCAACCGTGATTGAACGGTTAAATCGTTATCAAAGTGCGGTCGAAAAATACCGCTATTTCAGGTCATATAAGGTTAAATTTTACTGAAAAGGGCATTGAAATTGAAAAAGGAGAGGAGATTTTTCACCTTGGTTTTCCCGTGTAATTGGATTATCCCCGAAATAACAGGTACAATGCAGCCAATTTTTTTAAGATAATTGATGTAAGAATAAGCTATGCAAGATAAAGATTTCTCAACCACACAAACTTTTAAGCGTTTATGGCCGATGATTTCACCGTTTAAATCAGGCTTATTAGTCGCCGCTTTTGCTTTAATTTTTAATGCTTTTGGCAGATTCAGGTTTGATTTATATGCTTAAGCCTTTGCTTGATGATGGTTTCGGAAAAAGCCGATCATTCTTTCTTGAAAAATGATGGCATTTGTTGTCGTTGGTATGATTATATTGCGTGGGGTGACCAACTTTGTCTCTACTTATTGCTTGGCGTGGGTATCCGGTAAAGTAGTGATGATTATGCGCCGCCGTTTGTTTAAACATTTAATGTTTATGCCAGTGAGCTTCTTTGATCGTAATTCAACAGGTAAATTGCTTTCTCGTATTACCTACGATTCAGAAATGATAGCGAACTCTTCATCTAGTTCATTAGTGACGATTGTTCGCGAAGGAGCCTATTTAATTTCGTTGCTTGTTGTGATGTTCTATACTAGTTGGGAATTAACACTTGTACTTTTCGTGATTGGGCCGATTATTGCAGTGCTGATTCGCATGGTATCTAAGATTTTCCGTAAGCTTAGTAAAAACATGCAAGATTCCATGGGGGAATTGACCTCTGCAACGGAACAAATGCTAAAAGGGCATAAAGTGGTGCTGTCTTTTGGTGGACAATTAGTTGAAGAAGAGCGTTTCGATAAAGTCAGTAACGATATGCGTCGCAAAGGTATGAAGATGGTGACTGCTGATGCGATTTCAGATCCAGTTGTGCAAGTAATTGCTTCTTTGGCGTTGGCAGCAGTGCTTTACTTAGCAACGACACCATTAATTGCTGATGATAATTTAACTGCGGGTTCTTTCACGGTGGTCTTTTCTTCCATGTTAGCGATGATGCGTCCGTTAAAATCTTTGACGAATGTGAACTCACAGTTTCAACGTGGTATGGCGGCTTGTCAGACATTATTTGCCATCTTAGATTTAGAAACAGAGAAAGATAATGGTACGTATAAAGCTGAACCCGCAAAAGGTGATTTAGAATTTAAAAATGTGAGTTTTGCTTATGAGGGTAAAGAAGAGAAAGCCTTAAATAATATCTCTTTTTATGTGCCTGCAGGCAAAACTGTGGCATTTAGTGGGGACGTTCAGGTTCGGGAAAATCAACGATTGCTAATTTAGTGACGCGTTTCTACGATATTGACGAAGGCGAGATTTTATTAGATGGCGTGAGAATTCAAGATTATCGTTTATCTAATTTACGTGAGAATTGTTCTGTTGTTTCTCAACAAGTGCATTTATTTAACGATACGATCGCCAATAATATTGCCTATGCGGCAGAAGACAAATATACACGTGAGCAAATTATCGAAGCAGCAAAAGCAGCTTATGCCCTGAGTTTATCGAGAAACTTCCACAAGGTTTTGATACCGTTATTGGTGAGAAATGGTGCAACCCTTTCAGGTGGTCAGCGTCAGCGTTTAGCCATTGCTCGTGCGTTATTACGTAATTCACCTGTCTTAATTTTTAGATGAGGCGACGTCTGCACTCGATACAGAATCTGAACGTGCGATTCAGTCTGCATTAGAGGAACTGAAGAAAGATCGTACGGTATTGGTGATTGCGCATCGTTTATCAACCATTGAAAATGCCGATGAAATCTTAGTCATTGAACACGGTGAAATTAAAGAACGTGGTACGCATCAAGATTTATTAGCGCTTGATGGTGCGTATAAACAATTACACAGTATGCAGTTTAGTGGATAAAATAATAAGGGCGAACCAATGTTCGCCCAAAATCAATATAGGATAAATGAAATGCCTTTTTGGTACTCTAATTCAAAAGCTTGCTTGGTTGCTTCTTCCTTTTTCACTGCTATTTTTGGTTGATTAGCCAAATTCGCCGAGCATTATTTTTCCTGAAATATCTTATCCTCTTATAAATCGTCAAAACCGGTCATTATTGTCGGCAATCTTTCTGTTGGGCGGAAATGGTAAAAACGCCCTGTTGTGGTGTGGCTAGTGGAAGAGTTACAAAAAAACAAGGATTACGTGTAGGCGTGATTTCTCGTGGCTATGGTAGCCAATCTAAAAACCTATCCTTTACTTGTTACGCCTGAAACCGATCCCGTTCAAGGGGCGATGAACCTGTTTTTAATTGCCAAAAGAACAGGTGTGCCTGTGGTGATTTCACCGAATCGTCAGCAAGCTATCGAATTACTTTTGAAAACACAGGATTGCGATCTGATTATTTCGGATGATGGATTACAACATTATAAGTTGCAGCGTGATATTGAAATTGTGGTGATGGACGCAGAACGTGCTTTAGGGAACGGCTTTTGTTTTTGCCGGCAGGGCCTTTGCGTGAATTACCAAGTCGTTTAAAAAATGTGGACTTTGTGATTACCAATGGTGGAAAAAAACGCTTATTCTGATGTGGTTATGACGCTCGTTCCTCACTATGCGATTAATTTAGTGACGGCTGAAAAACGCTTGTTAAGTGAATTTACTCAAGGTTCAGCCATCGCGGGAATTGGCAACCCCCAACGTTTTTTTCATGATGTTGGAAAAATTTAAATATTCGTTTAGCCAATACGAAAGCTTTTCAAGATCATCAACATTTTGAGTCACAATTATTAGAAAAACTCGCTGAAAAATCAACCGCTCTTTATGACGGAAAAAGGATGCCGTAAAATGCCACGCTTTTTGCTAAAGAGAATTGGTGGTATGTTCCAGTTGATGCGGAGATTGTTGAGGCTGAAAACCAAGGCCAAAAACTTCCACAATTGTGGGAAAAAAATTCGTCATTTAGTTTAACTCTATTCGAGTGAAATATGCATGAGAAACTTAATCTCGATTATTAGACGTGATCGCTTGCCCGCGATGTTTGGCAAGATTGAAATACGATCAAGAAAAATCAACGGCTCATTTGCCCTTTTGAGCAAGTGGCGTATCCTATTGAAAACGGCGTGCCGGTATTTGTTGGCAGAAAAAGCCGAAACACTGAAAGAATAAGGAATGATTATGTCATTTACAGTTATTATCCCTGCTCGTTTTGCATCGAGCCGCTTACCAGGTAAACCTTTAGCCGATATTGCCGGTAAACCCCATGATTCAACATGTTTTTGAAAAAGGCTCAACAATCAGGGTGCGAGCCGAGTGATTATCGCGACAGATAACGAACAAGTTGAAAAAGCAGCAAAAAGCTTTTTGGGGCAGAAGTGTGCATGACATCAGAAGCACATAATTCTGGTACTGAGCGTTTAGCGGAAGTGGTGAGTAAAGCTCGGGTATTGCGGATGATGAAATTATTGTAAACATCCAGGGGATGAGCCGTTAATCCCACCCGTTATTGTAGAGTCAAGTGGCAGAAAATTTAGCAAACTTTAACGTGAATATGGCGACGCTTGCGGTAAAAATTCACGAAGCGGAAGAGTTATTTAATCCAAATGCCGTGAAAGTCGTTACGGATAAAGATGGCTACGTTTTATATTTTTCTCGTTCAGTGATTCCTTACGATCGTGATCAGTTTATGCAATTAGAAGACACTTCAAAAGCACAACTGGCTGACACGTATCTTCGTCATATTGGTATTTATGCTTATCGTGCAGGGCTTTTATTAAACAATATGTGCAATGGGCACCAACACAATTAGAAAACTTAGAGAAGTTAGAGCAACTCCGTGTATTGTGGTACGGTGAGCGTATTCACGTAGAGTTAGCAAAAGAAGTGCCTGCTGTTGGTGTGGATACAGCAGAAGATTTAGAAAAAGTGCGGTCAATTTTGGCGTAGTTTTTACTGATGTTTGATTCCAAGAAGTTTCTCTCAGATGTTTCTCATGAACCTGGTGTTTATCGTATGTATGACGATAAAGATCAGGTTATTTATGTGGGCAAAGCGAAAGATCTCAAAAAGCGACTTTCCAGCTATTTCCGCAAAAACTTAAGCAGCAAAAAAACAGAAGCCTTGGTGTCGTCAATTCATCATATTGATACGACGATTACTTCTTCTGAAACAGAAGCGTTATTGCTTGAGCATAATTTCATTAAGCTTTATCAACCTCGTTATAACGTATTATTGCGAGATGATAAATCCTATCCTTTTATTTTATTGACGAAAGAACGTCATCCTCGTATTACTTCTTATCGTGGAACGAAAAAAATTGCAGGTGAGTATTTCGGGCCTTATCCTCATGCAGGGGCAGTGCGTGAAACCTTGTCGTTAATGCAAAAATTATTCCCTGTTCGTCAATGTGAAAATTCGGTTTATAACAATCGTTCCCGCCCTTGTTTGCAATATCAAATCGGGCGTTGCTCAGCACCTTGTGTGCCAGGTTATGTGACTGATGAGGAATATAACCAACAAGTTGAATTAGCACGATTATTTTTGCAAGGGAAAGATCAGCAAGTATTAGATTATCTCATTGGTAAAATGGAACAAGCGAGCCGAGACTTAGATTTTGAAGGTGCGGCGCGTTATCGTGACCAAATTCAAGCCGTTCGTGCAGTTATCGAAAAAAACAATTCGTTTCCAATGAGCGTTTGGACGATATGGATATTATGTCCATTGCGTATCAGCACGGTTTAGCTTGTGTTCAGGTGATGTTTATTCGTCAAGGTAAAGTATTAGGCAATCGCAGTTATTTTCCGAAAGTGCCTGCTAATACAGATTTATCCGAGTTAACGGCAACGTTTGTTGGGCAGTTTTATTTGCAAGGCCATCAAGGCAGAAGTATCCCTAATAGTATTATTGTGGATCATAAATTAGATGAAAAAGCCGAGCTTGAAGCCTTATTAACTGAACAAGCTGGTCGAAAAGTGGTGATACAAGAATCCGCTAAAGGCGATAAAGGTAAATATCTACAACTAGCGCAAATTAATGCTAAAGCGGCGTTAGCGACTCAACTTAAACAATCTTCCCGAATGCACGAACGTTATCAAGCCCTTTGTGAATTGCTCGATATGCCTGAAATTAAACGTATGGAATGTTTTGATATTAGCCATACGATGGGAAATCAAACCGTGGCATCTTGCGTGGTATTTAATCAAGAAGGTCCACTGAAATCAGATTATCGCCGTTTTAATATTGAAGGCATTACGGGTGGTGATGACTATGCAGCGATGGAGCAAGCCTTAAAGAAACGTTATGATCGCGATCTTGATGAAGATAAAATCCCCGATATTATCTTTTTATTGATGGTGGTAAAGGGCAGCTTAACCGTGCCTTAGAGGTTTTTTTCATCATCTCAACGTAAAATGGGATAAAAATCGACCGCACTTAATTGGTGTGGCAAAAGGTGTGGATCGTCGAGCAGGACAAGAGGTGTTGATTATCAGCAAACAAGATCGTGAGATTCATTTGCCGGATGATAGCCTTGCACTGCATTTAATCCAACATATTCGAGATGAAAGCCATAATCATGCGATTAGCGGCCATCGTCAAAAACGCCAAAAAAAGCCTTTACCCAAAGTGGATTGGAAACCATTGAAGGGTAGGCGCTAAACGACGTCAAGCCTTGTTGAAATATTTAGGTGGGATTGCAAGGTGTCAAAAATGCCACATTGGATGAAATCGCATCAGTACCCGGTATTTCTAAAGCCTTAGCAGAAAAGATTTTCGAGACCTTAAAAAGTTAGGAAAAATCTTGATTTTCTACGCGAACTGTCTATGATTTCAACCTTTTCGGATTTTATATAGGAACATATTATGTTTGAATGGCTTGTTGATCCTGAAGCATGGATTTCATTGCTCACTTTGACCGCACTTGAAATTGTCTTGGGTATCGATAACATTATTTTTTTATTAGTATTTTAGTGGGACGTTTACCCGCGAAATCAACGCTCAATCTGGTCGTATTATCGGTCTTGGATTAGCGATGATTACCCGTATTTTACTTCTTGTTTCTCTTTCTTGGATGATGAAATTAACGGAACCACTATTCACTTTAGTCGGTCAGGAAATTTCAGGTCGCGATTTGATTTTTATTCCTTGGGGGCTTATTCCTGATTGTGAAAAGTACAGGCGAAATTAAAGAAGCGATGCATCCTGAAGCACATCATGAAGAAGAGAATAACAAGAAGAAAGTCAGTTATTTGGGTGTATTAATCCAAATTGCGATTTTTAGATATTGTATTTTCTTTAGACTCAGTGATCACAGCCGTAGGGATGGCAAACCACCTTCCAGTGATGATCTTAGCAATTATGATTGCAGTTGGAGTGATGATGTTTGCGGCGAAACCAATTGGTGATTTTGTTGATACCCATCCGACATTGAAGATTTTAGCCTTAGCATTCTTAATTTTAGTTGGAGTAAGTTTAATTGCTGAAAGCTTGGATATTCATATTCCAAAAAGGCTACATTTACTTTTGCAATGGGCTTCTCAGCAGTAGTTGAAATGCTCAACATCAAAAGATGCGAAAAATCACTTGGTCATTAAATCATATAAAAAGGCGGAACAATATGTTCCGCCTTTTTAGTCATTATAGAATACCCTTTCCCATATAAATACAGCGTGACTTGTTCGCCAGTATGGTATTCGTTGATGAGATCTTCATTGATATTCAATTCATAACCACCAACATCAATACAAATATTGATAGCTCGTCCTCTTGATTCAATCCGTTTAATCTCACCTTTAAAAAGATGCGGTCGGATCTTGGATTTTTTTCGCAAGAGAGAATTGCTCAGGGCGGAATAACACTTTCCTTGCGTATGGCCATTTCCTTTATTTTTCGACGGCAATCTCACCCTAATTGACAGGTCGCGATGGCATCATTTTTTTAATGTTGCAGGAAGAATAATGCTGTCTCCGATAAATGTTAGCAATGGACAAATACTGAGGTGACCAATACAGCGTTTTAGGTGTCGCAATTTGGAGAATTTCTTTCCTTCTTGAATCACCGCGATTTTGTCCGCATGACACAGCGCTTCATCACGATCATGGGTCACAAATATGGCAGATGAACCACTTTTTCTAATACTTGTAACATATCGTAACGAATTTGATTTCTAGATGCTCATCTAACGCACTGAAATGGTTCATCAAACAGGATGAGTTCAGGGCTTGGTGCAAGCGCTCGAGCAAGTGCGACACGCTGCTGTTGACCACCAGAAAGCTGATGGGGGAAACGGTCAGCTAAGCTGCTAATGCCCGTCAGTTTCATCACTTCCTGTATGCGTTGTTTTTCCTCTTCCGTTTTTCCCTTTACCATCACCTAAGCCATAAGCAATGTTGCGGTAAACATTTAAATGAGGAAATAACACGCCTTCTTGTACCACATAGCCTAATTTGCGCTGCTGGGTTGGCACATTGAGGTTTTCTTTAAAAATAGGTTGATTCTTTAACCAAATCTCACCGCTTGTTGGTTGTTCAAAACCAGCAATACTACGCAATAAGGTGGTTTTTCCACAACCAGATGCACCAAGAAGAAACAGAATTTCACCTTTCTCTAATTGCAGAGAGATATTGTGAGAACCCTGGTATCCCATTAAAGGATTTATTCAAATTTTTAATGTCGAGTAATGTTGTCATTTTTATCTTTCTCGTTATTTAAAAACCGTATCGTTTCAGTAAAAACACAGGAATCCCTGAAAAATAGCACTAACATAATGGCATAAGGCGTTGCAGCCGCATATTGTGCATCAGAGGTATATTCCCACACCGCGGTTGAAAGCGTTTTAATGTCATTTAGGGGTCAGCAATAGGGTTGCGGTGAGCTCTTTCATTAAGTTTAAGAACACTAAAAGCAAACGCAGCGGCAATCCCTGGTAACATGGCCGGAATGACTAAAGGTACGGAAAATATAAAAGTTGCTACGGCCTAAGCTTTGTCCTACCTTTTCAATGTTACTAGACATTTGTTCAAGTGAGCTACGCAAGGTCGTTTGTGCCATTGGAAGATAAAGCATAAAGTAGGCGACGACAACCATGGCAAAGGTTTGATAAAGCGAATACGCATAGTTGATGGTAAAGAAGACCAACGATAATGCGATAACAAGCCCTGGTACAGCGTGAAGTAGATAAGGGATTCGATCAAGCCAAATCGTCAATTTACTGCGATAGCGTACCGCTGCCCATACCAATGGTAGTGCACAAATAACGGTAAGTGTTGCACCCAGTGTTGATATAGTCAGTGAATTTGTGAAGGCGGTAAAAAATTCCCCAAAATCGACCGCATTTTCAATGGAACTTCCCACGGTTAGCCAATAAATCAGCATAGTAATTGGTACACCAATACTGAGCACAAAAATGGTCGTGAAAAAAAGCTAACGACTAAAAATTTGTTTTCCTGCTGAGAGCATTTTTCAACGGATAGGGGACGTATACGCCTTTGCCGCTTTGATAGAGTGTTTGTGTGCCTCTAAAACGAATTTCCCCCATCACAACAAAGATACAGATCACCATTAACACACCAGAAAGTAAGGCGGCGGTGTTGTTATTAAAGGCCATTTCATATTCTTGGAAAATTGCCGTAGTGAAGGTTTGATAATTTAAAATAGACACAGCTCCAAACTCTACTAACATATGAAGCGCAATTAATAATACGCTGCTACCGATGGCGGGTTTGAGTTGCGGAAAAAAATCGCATGCCAAAATGTGTAAGCATGGCTTTTCGCCAGTGAAAGGCTCACTTCTTCTAAAGAGCGGTCGAGTCTTTTTAAGGTCGCCGCGACAGGGAGATAAGCAAGCGGGAAAGAACTCAGCGTCATAATGCCGATGGTTCCCCAGAAGCCTTCCACTCTGAAGGTGAGACTGATCCACGTAAAACAACTGACAAAAAGCCGGAATACAAAGAGGGAGCGTCATGGCTACTTGGAAAAAGCCTTTTTCCCCAAAAAGCGATAACGTTCTAATAAAAATGCACATAGTGTGCCGAGAATAATGGCAAAAAGTGTAACAAATACCATTAAAAGTAGGGTGTTACTGAGCAATTCCCACATTCTTGGGCGCCAAAGTAATTCAATGCTGCGAGCCAATCCGACATCTGCAGCACGCTCAATAACATATAAAAAAGGGAGTAATAATGGCAAACTAATCAGCACGATTAAGGCTATAAGCCAGCGAGGTGGGCGATTAGACACAGAAAAAAATCCTTTAAAAAAAGTATAGAGTAAGTCGAGTAAATAACAGAAGGGCGTGTATTACACGCCCTATATTGCATAGTAAATTAAACTTATTTCAAACCAGCTTCTTCAATAAGTTTGTTTGCGTTGTCTTTGTCTTCAGAAGTGGTTGCTGAAACAACAGGCGCTTCTAATTTTGCATAAGGTTCCATGTTAAATGGAGAAACCACATCGGTACGAAGTGGGTATTCTGCACGTACTGAAACAAACGCTTGTTGTCCTTCTTTACTACAAGAAATCAACGAATTTTTTTCGCTTCTTCTTTATTTTTAGACCCTTTTAATACAGCAGCACCAGAATAAGTCACTAATGCACCAGGATCTTGATGACGAATAAAATAAAGACGTGTTTTGAGGTTTTCAGCACCTTTTTCTTTTGCCAGAGTATACCAGTAATAGTTGTTAATTAACGCTGCTGGTACTTCACCATTTTCAACCGCTTGAAGGGCAACACTGTTTTTCGCATAAAGTTTGCCGTTTTCTTTTAAGCCTTTTAACCATTTAAGAGCGGCATCTTTACCTTTTAATTTGGTAATCGCAACAACTTGCTCTAAGAATGCGCCTGAAGTTGGAACGTAACCAATTTTATCTTTCCATTTTGGTGTTGCATAATCTAACACGGATTTTTCCATGTCTTTTTCAGATAATTTAGTGTGATCGTAAACCACAACACGAGAACGACCGCTTAATGCGACCCAGTCTTTTTTCGGTGCAACAGGAACGCCCTTGTGTGCAGTTTGTTTAATAGTATCTGCAGAAAGCGGTTCTAATAAGCCCGCATCAGACAGGGCAGCGAAAGGTGCAGTTTGTTCAGAAAAGAATACGTCAGCAGGGGTTTTATCGCCCTCTTCTTTTAATTGACCTGCAAGTTGATCACTTTTAGCACTGTTTAAGGTCACTTTAATGCCCGTTGCTTTTGTAAATGCATCAGCAACAGCTTGAGAACCTTCTTTGTGCTGTCCATTGTAAACAGTAATATCTGCAGAAGCGAAGCCTGCAAATGCCATTAAGCCAGTAAGGGCGGCAATTTGAAAATGTTTAATTTTCATAAAAACTCCTTTATATTATCGGGGGAAGGGGAATATAGCTAATTCTCTGAAAACAAGAATTGTCCCATTCTAATATACTTAAAACAGATAATGCAAATAATTATCAAATATTTTTATTTATATCAAAAATTTTATATTTCATGCTATTTTTCTTACTTTGTTACTTATTAATCTTTTTACATAATGTAGAGCAAACATCTTGAGTAGGAATGGATATGAACATTCAGCAAATCATTAAACAACATCATCTAGAACTCTTATTCCAGCAAGGCACTTTTTGGGATTGAAAAAGGAAAGTCAACGGTGTATTCAGATGGTTCAATAGTGACATCATCGCATCCCCAAAGCCTTTTGGTAATCGTCGTTTCCACCCTTACATTCAAACAGATTTTTGCAGAAAGTCAGTTGGAATTGGTGACTCCTCCGATGAAAAAAATTAGAGGATACATTGCGTTGGCTTTCTGCTATTCATGAAGTAACTTTGCGAACTTTACCGGAGAATGAATTTATTTTTCCTTTTCAGTATGCCTGCAGGGGTTACCGCCAGAAGAGCACATTAAGGTCGCACAATTAGATAATCAGGAAGATGTGGCTTATCGTGAGCATTTAGTCCAGTCTTACGGTAAATATAAGCAAATGGTCAGTGGTATTCATTACAATTTTCAAATTGACCCTAAAGTTTATTGATGCCTTTATTTCATGCACAAAATGAAACACAAAGTGCGGTTGATTTTTCAAAATGATTTTTTTACCTAAAAATAGCGAAGAACTTCTTACGTTATCAATGGATTTTTGCTTTATCTGTTTTCTGCGACACCAACGGTAGAGGAAAAAAATATTTTCAGAGGCAATTCACCCCTTAAACCGCATCAATATGTGCGGAGTTTACGTTCAGGGAAATATGGTTATGTGAATGATCCGAAGATCCACGTCTCTTATGACAGTTTGCAAGAGTATGTTGAGACCTTAGAACACTGGGTGAAATCGGGTGATTTGATTGCGGAAAAAGAATTTTACTCAAGTGTACGCTTGCGTGGTGCTAAAAAAGCACGAGATTTACTTGAAAAAGGAATTCAATATTTAGAATTCCGTTTGTTTGATCTCAATCCGTTTGCACCTTACGGAATAGAACTTGATGATGCGAAATTCATTCATTATTTTATTTTGTTAATGGCATGGCTTGAAGATACGGCTGATCAAGAGGGCGTAGAATTAGGTAAAGCACGTCTTGCAGAGGTAGCATGGGAAGACCCAAGACAGCAAAGTGTTTATGCGGTAGAAGGGGAATTAGTCCTCCTTGAAATGCTCAAAATGCTTGAGCAACTCAATGTAAGTGATGAGATTAAAACGATTGTTAAAGACAAATTAGGACAATTTGCAAATCCAAGCCAAACGCTTTGTGCAAAAGTGGTTGCGGCAATTGAACAGGTCGGCAGTTACCAACAATTAGGGGCGGATATCGCGCAATCCAATAAAGCCAAAGCCTTTGAACGTTTTTATGCCTTAAGTGCGTTTGATAATATGGAACTATCCACACAGGCGTTATTGTTTGATGCAATTCAAAAAGGATTAAACATAGAGATTTTAGATGAACGCGATCAATTTATTAGTCTTCAATTTGGCGAACATTTGGAGTATGTGAAAAATGGTAATATGACTTCTCACGATAGCTATATTTCCCCACTCATCATGGAAAATAAAGTGGTGACGAAGAAAGTGTTAGCAAAAGCAGGCTTTAACGTACCGCAAAGCATCGAGTTTACCGATGTGAAAAGTGCGGTCGAAAATTTCCCACTTTTTGAGAATCGAGCTATCGTGATTAAGCCAAAGTCAACGAATTTTGGTTTAGGGATCAGTATTTTCCAGCAAGGTGTAACGGATCGAGATGATTTTGCAAAAGCAGTAGAAATTGCTTTCCGTGAAGATAAAGAGATCATGGTTGAAGATTATCTACTTGGTACCGAATATCGTTTCTTTGTGTTGGGAGATCAAACGTTAGCAGTCTTATTACGCGTTCCGGCAAATGTAATTGGAGATGGAGTACATACCGTTGCTGAATTAGTCGCCGTAAAAAATGATCATCCTTTACGGGGTGATGGCAGTCGTACACCATTGAAAAAAATTGCATTAGGAGATATTGAGCAGTTGCAGCTTAAGGAACAAGGCTTAACTGTGGATTCTATTCCAGCGAAAGATCAACTTGTCCAATTACGTGCGAATTCCAATATTAGCACAGGCGGTGATTCTATTGATATGACGGATGAAATGCATGCCAGTTACAAAGAAATTGCGGTAGGGATTAGCAAGGCAATGGGGGCGGCAGTTTGTGGTGTAGATTTAATTATTCCTGATTTGAAACAGCCGGCAGAACCGAGTTTACGTTCGTGGGGTGTGATTGAAGCAAACTTTAACCCTATGATGATGATGCATATTTTCCCATTTAGTGGGCAATCTCGACGATTGACAATGAATGTGATTAAGATGCTTTTCCCTGAATTGCCTTAATTTAGTTATCGGGCTTCATCAGTTGGTGAAGCCCGTTTTACATTCATCGTAATTAGGCTAAAATGGAGATAGTATTCACTATTCTAAAATGAAATTTAATGACAACTTTTACCTTAGAACCTCAAGAAAATGATCGTCTGCAATCCCTTTGCGGTGCATTTGATGAAAATATCAAACTGATTGAAAAAGAATTTAACCTCAATATTTCCCGCAATAATTTCACTTTTACGGTGAAATCAAATGATGAAAATCCCAAATCTCACCATGAACAATTAATTGCTCGTGCGGCTAAATTAATCCAAACATTATATGTGGAGACTGCACCAATTAAGGGGAAAGTGAAAGAACTTGATTTAGAAGATGTGCATATTGCCTTGCAAGAGAACAGAATGTTATCGCAAGAAGGCAGTGAGTCACGCAGTGAAAATCACGTCTATAGCACCACAATTAAAACCAAGCGAGGTTTGATTAAACCGCGTGGTGAAAATCAAATTCAGTATTTACATAATATTCTTACGCACGATATTAGTTTTGGGATTGGCCCAGCTGGAACAGGGAAAACCTTTTTAGCAGTAGCAGCGGCTGTAGAGGCATTAGAACGCCAAGAAATTCGTCGCATTTTGCTTACTCGTCCTGCGGTGGAAGCGGGCGAAAAATTAGGTTTCCTACCTGGTGATTTAGGACAGAAAATTGAACCTTATTTGCGACCACTTTATGATGCGTTATTTGAAATGCTTGGCTTTGAACGCGTACAAAAATTGATGGAGCGTAATGTGATTGAAATCGCGCCATTAGCTTATATGCGTGGGCGTACACTGAATGACAGTTTTATTATTTTAGATGAAAGCCAAAATACGACTGTCGAACAAATGAAAATGTTTTTGACTCGTATTGGATTTAATTCCAAAGCTGTGATTACGGGGGATGTGACCCAAATCGATTTACCACGTAGCACCAAATCGGGTTTACGTCACGCCATGGAAGTGTTAAGTAAAGTATCGGAATTAAGCTTTAACTACTTTGAAAGTAAAGATATTGTGCGACATCCTGTGGTGGCAAAAGTAGTGCAAGCTTACGAAGAATGGGAAGCCCAAGATGAAATCCGCCGTCAAGAAATCGCTGCGCAGCGTCGAGCTGAACGTGAGCAAAAAGTGCGGTCAGAAAATGAAACGAATTTAGGAGAATAGCATGGGTAATATGATTATTGATCTGCAACTAGCCTGTGAAAATATAGAAGGCTTACCATCAGAAGCGCAAATTCAGCAATGGGCAACTGCCGCAGTGCAACCAGAAAGTGATAATGTGGAAATGACGGTGCGCATTGTGGATGAAGCAGAAAGTCATGATTTAAATTTAACTTATCGTGGAAAAGATCGTCCAACTAATGTGTTGTCTTTTCCTTTTGAATGTCCTGACGAAGTGGAATTACCGCTGTTGGGCGATTTAGTGATTTGTCGTCAAGTGGTGGAGCGTGAAGCTATTGAGCAAGAAAAGCCTTTAATGGCACATTGGGCGCATATGATTGTGCATGGTAGCTTACATTTACTGGGTTACGATCACATTGAAGATGATGAAGCCGAAGAAATGGAAAGTTTAGAAACTAAAATTATGCAGAGTTTAGGCTTTGCCGATCCTTACCTTTCAGAAAAATAATGACGATTTGGAGCGATTATGTATAAAGCCGTATTCAGCGATTTTGATGGTACTTTATTAACTTCCGATCATCGAATTTCGCCTAAAACCTTAGATGCAATTCAACGCATTACCAAACAAGGTATTCCATTTACACCAATCTCTGCGCGTTCGCCGCTGGGTATTTGGCCTTATGCGAAACTCATTGAAAATTACAACATCATTGTGGCATTTAGTGGCGCCTTGATTTTAGATAAGAACGCCACGCCTATTTATTCGGTACAAATTGATCCCGCTGATATCCAAGCCATTAACCAAGTATTAGCAGATCATCCTGCGTTAGGTGTCAATTATTATACCTATGATGATTGCGTTGCTCGAGATTTAGATAATAAATGGGTGATTTATGAACGTAGCGTAACGGGCATCCAGATTGATCCTTATGATGAAAGTGTGGTTTATTCTCCGCATAAAATCCAAATCATTGGTGAAACAGATGAAGTGATTGGTATTGAGCAAATCTTGAAAGAGAAATTCCCGCATTTAAGCATTTGCCGTTCTCATGCGAATTTCCTTGAAGTGATGCATAAATCCGCGACAAAAGGCAATGCCGTACGTTTTCTCGAAGATTACTTTTCATGTGAAGATGGAAGAATGTGTTGCTTTCGGTGATAACTTTAACGATTTAGATATGCTAGAAAGCGTAGGATTAGGCGTGGCAATGGCCAATGCACCTGATGAAATTAAACAAGCTGCTAATCGTGTCACTGCTTCGCATAATGATGATGGAATTGCATTAATATTGAATGAGATTTTTCCTGAATAAATAAAAAGGCGCTTTCTATAAAAAAGCGCCTTATTCATTATAGTGCGGCTAGCGCAGCTTCATAATTTGGCTCATCTTTAATTTCAGAAACCAGTTCACTATGTAATACGTTGTTGTTTTCATCTAAAACAATCACTGAACGTGCGGTTAAACCTGCGATTGGACCTGTTGTGATGTTTACGCCTAAGTTTTCATGAACTTCTTTATGACGGAAAGTAGAAAGTGTTTCTACGTTCTCAATACCTTCCGCACCGCAGAATCGTGCTTGTGCAAAAGGTAAGTCCGCTGAAATACAAAGTACCACGGCATTCTTTAAATTAGCCGCTTGTTGATTGAATTTACGAACAGAAGTTGCACATACACCTGTATCAATACTCAGGAAAATATTTAAGACCTTGCGTTTTCCTGCATAAGCATCAAGCGTGACGTCAGCAAGTTCTTTATTGGTGAGTGTAAGTGCGGTTACTTTTTCCCCTTTTTTTGGAAAGTTACCGCTTACTTCAATGGGATTGCCCATCATTGTTACTTTGCTCATAAAAGCTCCTATTTCTCATTTCCTAAATTAAGCACTTTTTTAAGTGCCGTAAAAAATTTGTCATTTTCTTGCGGTAAGCCAATGCTGATGCGCAAGTGATTTGGCATGCCATAACCTGCAATTGGGCGTACAATCACGCCTTCACGCAATAATGCATCATAAATTGGTGAAGCAGGTTGTTTAAAATCAATGGTAATAAAGTTACCTTTAGACGGAATAAAGTCTAAGCCATATTGTTGACAGAAGGTTTCATAACGTTTCATTTCTTGGCGATTATTTTCCGCCACTTTTTCCACAAAAGCGTCATCGTTCATCACTGCAATCGCGCTGGTTAAAGCGAGACTGTTACAGTTAAATGGCTGACGAACACGGTTTAATAAATCTGCAATTTCAGGATTAGAGACCGCGTAGCCAATGCGTAAACCCGCAAGCCCATAAGCTTTTGATAGAGAGCGTGAAACGATAAGGTTCGGGTATTTATCCAGTAATGCAAAAGAATTAACGCGCTCATTTGGATGAGTAAATTCAGTATACGCTTCATCTAATACCACAATCACATTTTCAGGGACTTTGGTTAAGAAGGTATCCAGTTCAGCTTCCGTTAAGAAATTCCCTGTTGGATTGTTTGGATTGGCAATAAAAATCAGTTTAGTTTTATCTGAAAGTGCGGTCAAAAATCCGTTTAAATCATGTCCCCAATCTTTAGCGGGGATTTCTTTTGCGACGGCGTTAATGGCTTTGGTCACTAAAGGGTAAACAATAAAAGCATATTGTGAATAAATCACTTCATCGCCTTCACTCGCGAAGGTATGAGCAAAGAGCTCTAATAAATCGTTAGAACCATTGCCAAGGGTGATTTGGTTTGGTAGCACACCAAATTTCTTCGCAATAGCCTCTTTAAGTTCAAAACCGTTAGCATCAGGGTAGCGAGTTAAATGATCAAGTTGGGCTTGAATGGCTTTTTTCGCACTTTCAGGGAAGCCGAAAGGGTTTTCATTCGAGGCCAGTTTAACGATATCCGTAATGCCTAATTCGCGTTCAAGTTCTTCGATGGGTTTTCCGGCTTGGTAAGGTGAAAGAGATTTTACGCCTTGATTGGCAAGGTTGATGTATTGCATATGCTTTCCTTATAAAGACGAGCGGGCCTTTCAGCCCGCACGTTGAGTTTAGTTAATCAGATAATTAGCTGTTTTCAGCTTCAAATTTTTTCATGAATTCAATGAGCGCTTGTACACCTTCTAATGGCATTGCATTGTAGATAGATGCACGCATACCACCTAACACTTTGTGACCTTTTAAGGCTTGAAGACCTGCAGCTGTAGATTCCGCAACAAACTTAGCATCAAGTTCAGGATTGCCTGTCACAAATGTGACATTCATGGTTGAACGGTTTTCTTTAGCCACTACGTTACGATAGAGTTTGCTGCTATCAATGTAGTCATAAAGGGTTTGTGCTTTCACTGCGTTACGTTTTGCAATTTCTTTTAAGCCGCCAATTGCTTGAATGTGTTTGAAAACCAATGAACAGAGATACCACGCAAAGGTTGGTGGGGTATTGATCATAGAATCAGCATCACGCTGTGTGGCGTAATTCCAAATTGATGGTGTCGCTTGGCGAGCATGACCAATTAAATCATCGCGAATAATCACAAGTGTAATCCCTGCTGGGCCAAGATTTTTTTGTGCACCAGCGTAAATGACACCAAATTTGCTAATATCAATTTCGCGAGAGAGCACATTAGATGACATATCGGCTACAAGTACCGCATTGCCCACATTCGGTACATCAAAAAAATTTCCACACCGCTGATGGTTTCATTTGGGCAATAGTGAATGTAATCGTATTGTTCCGCAATATCACTGAAATCAAGGTTGGTAATGCGTGTATGCTCACCATTTTCGACAATGGTAATTTCATCAATTTCAGCAAAGTTACGCGCTTCTTTCGCAGCGGTTGCAGACCAGTGACCGCTATTTAAGTAAAGTGCTTTGCCTTTCTCTCCAATTAAGTTCATCGGTAATGCTGCAAATTGACCACGTGCGCCACCTTGTAGGAATAACACGCGATAATTATCTGGAATGTTATACACTTCACGCAGATCTTTTTCTGCTTGGGTAATCAATTCCATAAAATATTTGCCACGGTGGCTGACTTCCATCACAGACACACCTTGACCAAGCCAGTTAGTTAGCTCAGCTTGTGCTTTGTGTAGTACCTCAGGGAAAAATCATGGCTGGACCAGCACTAAAATTAAAGACTTTTGACATTGTGTTTCCTTATTTTTATTTTGAATAGATTCTTCATTTTTACCACTACCGAATAGGATAATCAACTAAATCAAACAGTTTTTTTGATCTAATCCATCAATTTAAATTTAAGCTTTTGACGGGGACGAAAAAGGCTACATTACCCGAAGTTTATTTTTTTAACTTTGAGAGAGTCGATCATGGGAAATGTAAATAAATCCTTCCAAGAAGTATTAGAGTATGTGCGTTTATATCGTTTAAAAAAATAAACTTAAGCGTGACATTGAAGACAACAACCGTAAAATTCGTGATAACCAAAAAAACGTGTCTTATTATTAGATAACTTAAATCAATATATTCGTGATGATATGAGTATTGAAGATGTTCGTGCAATTATTGAAAAATATGCGTGATGACTATGAAGGTCGTGTAGATGATTACAACATTCGCAATGCGGAACTTTCTACTCAACGCCGTGAAACGAGCAATAAGATGAAAGAACAGAAAAAAGCCCACGCGAAATTAGTGAAAGATTCATCAAATAAAATCACGTTATAAAATCCTAAAAGAAATGACCGCACTTTGTTGAAGTGCGGTCATTTTTTATGGTGTTTTTAGGATGAACTATAAATGATTAAACATCATAAGTGCCCATCACCACAGCTTGATCTAGAATATGCCCTTGCATCGCAAAATGTAGATCATTGAAACGGAATCCTGGTTTAAGGTTAAGTTTGGTATCGAGCGCATACACAATAAGCTCGTAACGATGTAAGCAGTTTGGTGGTGCCATACCACCATAGAATGAGGCTTCTTCAATATCAAATTGACCTAATTTACTCGCCCAAGTATTTGCACCTTGTACATAATCTGTTGCAGTTTGGCTTTCATTTTCTTGGATAACCGTACGTTCAAGATCCGCAATGAGCCAATGAATCCACACAAAACCACTTGCCGTAATCGCATCTTTATCTTCTAAGACAACCGCAAAGGATTTAGTGCCTTGAGGGGCATCGTGAATTTCAAATGGAATAGAGTAGGTTGGCATGCCATTTGGGCTAAATTGTGTGCCGCGTTTGCCATATTTGTCTTCAAATGCACCATTTTGAATGGCTGAACTGGTTACAAACATTGTTTTCTCCTTAATTTCTCACGGAATACACTTTAAATTTAGTGGTTTGAGCAAGTACGTCAAACTTACCGAAATGTTGTGCTAATAAATCGGGATAGGGCAGAAATGCATTAGCAACAATACGCAGTTCTCCGCCTGCTGTTAAATGCCATTTTGCTTGTTGAATAAGCTCCTTTACCGCACGATAAGCGGTATCGATTCCATCGTGGAAAGGTGGGTTTGAAATAATCAGATCAAATTTTTCCCTCAATATGGGAAAAACACATCGCTTGCGATAACATTGCCTTCAAGCTGATTTTTCTGCCAGTGTTTGACGAGCAGATTGAATTGCCATCGCATGAATATCAGTCATTGTTACATCCGCTTTCGGATGATATTTTTTGATCATTGAACCAATGACACCTGCCCCACAACCAACGTCTAACACTTTACCTTGAATTGGTGAGGTTAAAGTGGAAAGCAGAAGTGATGTTCCGCTATCAAGTTCATTGGCACTGAATACACCCGGCAAGCTGTAAATACGGAGATCGCCTAATGCATCATTTTGGTAGCACTTCCAATAAGATTGAAGATCAAAGTGCGGTTGTTTTTGTAAGGAAAAAAATGATATAAACCGCAACGACGCGCTGAGTCGATTTTGCCAATTTCACCATAAGGTTCAAGCAGTTTTTCAGCTGAACGGACGCCACAACGATTTTTCGCCAATAATCAACACTTCTTGACCAATTTTACTTTTGGCAAGTAGTTGCATCAGCTGAAAATTCACTTCTTGTTTATTCTTTGTCCAATAATAAATAATCAAATCCGCTTGCGGTTGAAATTCAACCTCAAAATTGACCGCACTTTGGGTTTTAGCATAATCAAAATACCAGCTCCAAATTTGCACAGATTGACAATGTTTTTGCAATATTTGAGGAAAATCATCATTAATGCCGCCGGCAAGAAGAATTGATTTACCGTTAAAAAAGGGAAGATGGCGTTGTAAAACTTCGCTTTCGAGAGAAATCACGCTTTAAATCCTGTAGTTTATTGGTTAAAATTATGCATTATTCTAGCAAAAAGATAACGATTTAGACGCATTTATTAAGGAATTATTTATGAAAAAAATCATTACTGCCGTCGCCATGGCAAGTTTATTGTCCGGCTGTCAATTACTCGAACAACTTCAAGGCACTAAGCAACAGCCTTCAACCTTACCAACAAGCTCAAAAATTGAATTACCTGCTGCACAAGCACAAAGTTTAGATGCGCAATTTGAGCGAATCAAAAAGGGTAACGAAGAAGTCACATTTAATGGTGAGAAATTCTATAAACAAACGAAAGCCTTTGATAAATCAGAAGATCCGCGTTTTTTTTAAGTGGTGCGGCAAGTGTAGATCGTAGCAATCGTAAATTTATCACTAGTGAAACCTACTACTTAAAAAGACCTTTCACATGTTCCAGCATTAACAACAAAATATCTTGATGCCAATAAAAAAGTATGTGAGTTAAAAACAATTGGTAGCGCTTCAGATGTTTACTATGCTTGTGATGGTAAAGATTTTCAACGTTTTATCGCGGTGATTTATCAAGCGAAAAAAATATTCTTTCTTTCCGTAGCTTAAAAAGCGTATCAAGAAAAAAACCAACCGAAGCGCAAGAACAAGCGATTGTTAAAGGTTTAAGAGATTATCCGCTAGATACTATCGCTCGTTAATCTATGGATAGACGCAATCTTCTTTTAAATGAAATGGGAATAACCCGTTGGCAGCTCTATCGTCCAGAAGTATTACAAGGGGCGGTTGGTGTGAGTGTGTCTGAACAAGTGAAATTTATTGTGGTGACGAAAGATAACATATCGAACGCCCCACTTTTTTCAGATGTTCGACTTTCACTTGAGTTAAATAAAGAAGATTGCCTTTGTTTGAATTTCTTGATCAAATTCAACATATCACATTACAACATTCTGTGCGGTATTGGTTATTAGCTGAAAATGCTGATGAAATCGACCGCACGTTGCCTTATTGCTTAAATGCAGAGCGTATTTATCGCTCCGTTGATTGGCAACAATTTCAGCAAGATAACCAAGCTAAGCGTGAGCTTTGGCAACAAATCCAACAAATTTAATCATTATGCCTTCTCTATTTCCTATTGAAGAATGCGATATGGATCGCTTATATGAAATTGAACAAGTTGCGCATCTTGTGCCTTGGTCATTGGGAACCTTGAAAAATAATGTCGGCGAACGTTATCTTAATCTAAAATTAGTGGAAAAAGAGCAAGTACTTGGTTTTGCTATTTGCCAAACGGTATTAGATGAAGCGACATTATTTAATATTGCGATAGATCCGGTTCAACAAGGAAAGGGCTATGGTTCGTTTTTTTATTGCAAGGTTTAATGGATAAGCTTAAAGAGAAAGGTATTCAAACGCTTTGGCTTGAAGTGCGTGAATCGAATCCTGCTCGTTTCCTTTATGAAAAGCTGGGATTTAATGAGGTTGATATTCGTAAGAATTATTATCCGAAACCAGATGGTGGACGAGAAAATGCTGTCGTGATGGCATGTTATCTCTAGCATGAAAAAGTGCGGTCAATTTTGACCGCACTTTGTTTATTTGAAAAGTAAGACATTACACTTCTTCTGCTGGGAAGACAAATGGATTTAATCCACTGCGTGCGAAGCCTTTTTCTTCCATTTCAATATCTAAGAAAATTGATGCTAAATCATCGGCTACCGCTTCAACATTCGGATCTTTTTCTTGGAACATGATTTTTAAGTAGCTTTGGCAATCGCCACAGGTTTCTGCACGAACAAGAGCAAGCTCTTCATTTAATGACCACATTTCAAGATTTTTGTGTTCATTGCAGTTTGTACATTGTGCGCGCACTAAATTCCACTCACTTTCACAGAGATTGCAGTGCAAATAGCGTAAACCTTGTGAAGTACCGATATGGACAACACTTGACACTGGTGCAGAACCACAAACTGGACAGTAATGTAGATTGTCAGTTCCTTCTTGGCGACTGTTATGAGGAATTTGTTGAGCCAGTTGTAACCAATAAAGAGAAAGCGCAGCCCAAATAAATACTGCTTTATCGGTGCTCACTAAATTAAATTCTTGGCTTAAAAGATGGCTAGCCATTTCTTCAAGCTCTTTATCAGAGGCCTTTTCAAGATTCTCAATCGTAGCAAGAACCTGTTCATTCGCTTTTGGTTTAATGCTATGTAAAATTTCTTTGAGATATTCAATCCAAATGCTTGAGCGTTTAAATGTTTTAGTATTTAACGGTTCAAGTTCATCTAAATTATCGAAATGCTGTTTTTCTAATGGATTTTTTTCAAATACGCTTAATTGGCTTTCCACAACATCTGCAGCAAAGAGTAAATAATCAGCCAATGGATGATCTTTCGCTAATTCTCTTAAACGTTTTGCACGACGTTGATAAAGATTTTTAGGGTTAGCAAACAAAACAGGCGGAATATCGTATGAATTCGTTTTTTGTTTGATTTCGTCTGCAGATAAGATTTTGATACTCATAATTGTCTCTTAAGTATTTATAAGAAAAAAAGTGCGGTCAATTTTAACCGCACTTTTTGATTTTAGCCATTGATACCTTTGAACAATGCTTTGGTTTTTACTTTTTTACCTTCAGCTTCGTTTTTAAGGTCTTCTTCTAGCTTAGGAAGTACTTCTTCGTTATACCATTTCGGGTGGTGTTTTTTCGCCCAGCGAACGGTTACCCAGCCTTCCACGATACCACGAATGGAGCCTTTTACCCAGAATGCCATGTACATGTGTACCAAAATACCGGTGAACAACATGAATGCACTTAAAGAGTGAAGTAAAATCGCAAAACGTAATACCGGAATAGAGAAGTAGTGCGAGAAAAATTGACGCCACATAATGATGCCGGTTACAAGCAAGGTAACCATCGCCAAGTTCAATGTCCAGAATAACATTTTTTGACCAAGGTTATACTTACCGTTATAAGCAACAGCGTGTTCATTTCCTTTCAATACTTCAAGCATGCCTTTTAACCAGCGGATATCGTTTTTCTCTGGAATGTTGTGATCCCAGTAAAGATAGCCAAGGAAAATAAAGGCAACAAACATAATGATACCGGTGAACGGGTGAATTGCTCGCGCCAATTGCGGGGTACCTAAAATCTCAGTTAACCACGCAAAATCTGGAAAGAAGAAAGCCACACCAGTGAACATCGTCATAAAGAAGCAGATTACGAGTAGCCAGTGGCTAAAACGAGCAGGCGTTCTATGACGAATGATTCGAGTATCATTGCTAATCTCAATCTTACTCATCTTTGCCCCCTTTTCTATCTTCTTCTTCAAATTCGTGGTGATGATCTTCCACATCTTCTTCCACGTTTGGACCTACAGCTAAGTAGTGACCAATTTCAGCAAGTGCTAAACCACCCATTGCCACAGCGGCTACCGGTTTCAAGATATCTTTCCACACAGTGACGGTGAGGTCAATTTGTGGATCTTTAGGAAGACCGGAATAAAGCTCTGGTTTATCCGCATGGTGTAATACATACATTACATGTGTACCGCCCACGCCTTCAGGGTCATAGATGCCCGCGTTTTCATAACCACGTGATTTTAAGTCAGCAACACGTTGTTCTGCGTAGAGTTTCATTTCTTCTTTAGAACCAAAACGAATTGCACCGGTTGGACATGTTTTCACGCAAGCAGGTTCTTGGCCTACAGAAACACGATCCACACAAAGGGTACATTTGTACACGCGGTTGTCGTCTGGGTTCATACGTGGAATGTTGAACGGACAACCTGCGATACAGTAACCACAACCGATACATTTATCAGATTGGAAATCCACGATACCGTTCGCATACTGGATGATTGCACCTGGTGCAGGACAAGCTTTTAAGCAGCCTGGTTCTGAACAGTGCATACAACCATCTTTACGGATTAACCATTCTAAACGATCATTTTCTTCTACTTCGTTAAAGCGCATTACCGTCCATGCTTTTGCGTTGAGATCTACTGGGTTATCGTAGATCCCCACACATTTTGCATTGACGTCAGAGCGGATATCATTCCACTCTGAACAGCCCACCTGACAGGCTTTACAACCGATACAGGTGGATACATCGATTAATTTTGCTACTTCAACTTTATGATCTCGCGCTTGAGGTGCCGGCGTAAAACCAGACGTAGCGGAGACCTTGATAATGTCTTGCGATTGAACGCCTTGACCATTTCCTGCCATATTATGCCTCCGCCTTCTCGATATTTACCAAGAATGTTTTATATTCTGGTGTTTGTGTAACCGATTCACCCCAAGATGGTGTTAAGGTATTGGTGGAGAAACCACGGTTACCTTTACCATTTAAGGCTTTCATATTCCAGTGAATTGGAAGACCTATATGGTGTACGGTACGTCCGTCGACTTCTAAATCTTTCAAACGTTTCGTTACGACTGCGACGGCTTTAATATAGCCACGGCGAGAAGTAATTTTCACCATATCACCTTTTTGGATACCTTTTTCTGCCGCTAATTTCACCGATTTCCACGAATTGTTGTGGTTGAGCGATGATATTTAACGCAGATTGAGCTGTCCAACTGTGGAAGTGCTCGGTCAAACGATAAGTCGTTGCCACATACGGGAAGTCTTTATTTGAGCCGATAAATTCGCGGTCTTCTTTATAAATACGAATTGTCGGATCAGAGACTACACTTGGATGCAGTGGGTTAGTATCAATTGGGCTTTCAATTGGTTCATAGTGCTCAGGCACTGGACCACTTGTAATTTTATCTACTGCAAATAAACGGCCTACACCTTCTGCAGACATAATGAATGGACCTGCATCAGAGCCTGGTGGTTGTGTACCATAGTCAGCCACATCATGCCAGTTCCAGTTTTTACCGTTCCATTTGATTAATTGACGGTGTTTATCCCAAGGATTACCGTTAATATCAAGTGAAGCACGGCTATAAAGGACACGGCGGTTTGCTGGCCATGCGAAGCCCCAACCTAATGTACAACCTAAACCTGAAGGGTCAGAATTGTCACGGTTTGCCATTTGGTTACCTTTTTCAGTCCATTGACCTACGTATATCCAGTTACCTGCAGAGGTTGTACCGTCATCACGTAAGTGAGCGAATCCGTTAAGTAATTGACCTTTCTTATAAACCACATTACCGTTTGCATCTAAAAGATCTTCAAGGGCATAACCATTTAATTCTTTTGCTAACTCTGCGGAGCTTGGTGCATGCGGTTGTGCATAGTTCCAAGTCATCGCTTCGAAAGATTCTAAACCTTTTGGTTGAATACCTTTTTTCAAGTCTTCTTGATAGAGATGATGCATCTCTTCACGAATCATAGAAAGAATTTCAACATCTGGTAGTGCTTCACCTGGTTGGTCACAGCCTTTCCAGTGCCATTGTGCCCAACGACCAGAGTTGGCAATAGAGCCATCTTCTTCTGCGAAACAAGTAGTTGGTAAACGGAATACTTCAGTTTGAATATCTGCTGGGTTTACATTGTTTGATTCACCAAAGTTTTTCCAGAATTCAGAAGATTCAGTTTGAAGCGGATCCATTACGATTAAGAATTTCAATTTGCTCATACCTGCAACAGTTTTGTTTTTGTTCGGTAATGAGTTTAATACGTTGAAACCTTGTAAAATCCAACCGTTCAATTTGCCATCATTCATTAACTTAACATGAGTGATAGGATCGTATAAACGATCTGCTTTTGGTAAGAAATCGAAGCCCCAACCATTTTCTTTGGTTGCTTTATCACCATAGAACGTTTTCATCATACTGACGAAGAATTTCGACGTATTACGATAGTAGTTTGTTTGGTTTGGTACGATATCTTTTGGTGTAATCGCATTAATGTATTGTTCGTAAGAGCTATCTTTGTCATTTGGTAGACGCATATAACCTGGTAAAGACATCGGCAATAAGCCCATATCAGTTGTACCTTGAACGTTTGAGTGTCCACGCAATGCATTAATACCACCGCCTGGCATACCCATGTTACCTAAGAGTAATTGGATCATTGCCATTGAGCGAATGTTTTGTGTACCAATTGTATGCTCAGTTAAACCTAACGCATATAAGTGCGTCATAGTTTTGTTTGGAGCAGAGGTTTTACCAATCTCTTCACAGATTTGTAAGAAGGTTTTTTGTTTGACGCCTGTGATACGCTCAACCATTTCTGGGGTATAGCGAGAGACGTGATCTTTCAAGATATTAATCACACAACGTGGATCTTGTAAGGTCATATCACGTTTAGCAAAACCATTTTCATCAAATTGGTAATTCCATTTTGATTTATCGTAAGCATGTTTTTCTTCATCAAAACCTACGAATAAACCATCTTCGAATTTGAAGCCTTCATCAATTAAGAATGAAGCATTGGTATAGTGTTTAACGTATTCGTGTTGGATTTGATTAGTTTCCAATAGGTAACGGATCACACCCATTAAGAATGCGATATCAGTACCAGAACGAATTGGCGCATGAAGGTCAGCTACAGACGCTGTACGGTTAAAGCGAGGATCAACTACGATGATTTTTGCACCGTTTTTCTTCGCTTCGATCGCCCAACGGAAGCCAACAGGGTGAGCTTCAGCAGGGTTACCGCCTTGAACGATAATAAGATTAGCGTTTTTGATGTCAACCCAGTTGTTTGTCATGGCACCGCGACCAAATGATGGAGCAAGACTTGCTACCGTTGGTCCGTGTCAAGTATTCGCTTGGTTACACATCGGCACTATGCCCATCATTCGAACCCATTTGTGGGTAAGAAGTGCGGCCTCATTACTAATGGCAGAGGCGGTCATAATACCTGTAGTTGTCCAACGGTTAACGGTTTTGCCACTTGCATCTTTTTCAACAAAGTTGGCATCACGGTCATCTTTTAGCAAGCGAGAAATACGTTTGATTGCATCTTTCCAAGAAATACGTTCCCACTTGTCAGAACCTGGTGCACGATATTCAGGATATAGTACGCGACTTTCACTATTAACATAGTCTAACGCACCTGCACCTTTCGGACACAACGCACCACGGCTTACCGGATGGTCTGGGTCACCTTCAAGGTGGAATAATTTAGAACGGGTATTGGTACCTGTGTGGCTGCTTAAGGAATCGTAAGGTTTACCTGTGCTATATAGCAACATACCACAGCTTACAGAACAATATGTACAGGTGTTACGGGATTCAAACGCCCGTAATAATTTGTACTCACGTGGCGCTGCTAAAACAGATGATGGTGCAAAGCCCAACATTGCCGCAGACGTCCCCGCCATACCACCTGCACAGATCTTAAAGAACTTACGTCTAGAGACCTGCATAATCACTCCTTCATAACGGCGAACCGTTAAGATATTTTTGATAGTATAAATTCGTATAGATAATTTATTTGATTTAGTTAAAATAACCATCAACCATTAAATTGATTATAAAAAAATGACCAATTTAAACGGAATAATTTTTAACTATTTTTTTAACCAAAAATCTATAATCAATACTTGTTATAGTCGCTTAAAAAGTTGAGCTAGATCACAAAATAAATATTTTTTTGTTAAAAAAGTAACATTTTTTTGATACAGATATTTTATTGGGAAAAACATTATGCACTGGATAATCAACAAAACGATTAATTTCTTAAAAAAATACCCGAAAATCCAACCGCACTTTTTTTATTGAAAAAGCAAGATAGTCTGGCGGCGGAAGTTCCTGTTTCACTTGTCTATAATGGTATTGCGCATACTGTTATGATGTGCTCTCCACAAGATTTAGAGGATTTTGCTTTAGGCTTTTCATTAGCTGAAGGTATTATTGAGAAAAAAGCGGATATTTATGGCATTGATGTGGTAGAAGTGTGTAATGGTATTGAAGTACAAATTGAATTATCTAGCCGCCAATTTGTCGCATTAAAAGATCATCGTCGTACTTTAACGGGAAGAACGGGATGTGGCATTTGTGGTACAGAACAAATTTCACAAGTCTATAAAAAATTGCCAAAATTAGACCGTACTTTCCAATTTAATTTAAATTTATTAGATGGCTGCTTAGAGCAATTACAAGCTAATCAAACACTCGGAAAAGAAACAGGGGCAACACATGCAGCTGCCTTTTTTGATTTATCTGGTAATCTATTGGCAATTCGAGAAGATGTAGGGCGACATGTGGCACTAGATAAATTAATCGGCTGGCATGCTAAACAAAATCAACCACAAGGGTTTGTGCTGGTTTCGAGTCGCGCCAGTTATGAAATGGTTCAAAAATCAGTGGCTTGTGGTATCGAGTTACTTGTTGCGATTTCTGCCGCGACAGATCTTGCGGTGAATATGGCTGAACAACACAATCTTTCCCTTATTGGCTTTGCGCGCCCAGGAAAAGCCAATATCTATGCGGGTAAAGAGCGGTTGGTTTTAGTTTAGTTTTATCTATTAAAACAAATGCGGCCAAAAAAACACGACGATTTTTTTGACCGCACTTTTTGTTTATTTCTTTTATTCTTTTGGCGATTTACTCTCTAAGAGTACTTCAGAAACCCAACGTTGGGTGAGACGTTTACCTTCTTGATCTGTACCAAATTTCATAAAATCAATATCCACGAGTTTTAATTTGCTAGCCGGCAGGAAACCTGGTGCAGGTTCAGCATGGATATTGGTTGGAAGTTGATAAGAGTCAGATTCTCGCCACGGAATTTCTTGCGCTTCTTTGCTTAGCACAAAATCCATAAACAGTTTAGCATTATCGAGGTTTCTTGCTCCTTTAATAATACTAGCTCCGCCTAAAGAATAGCCCACGCCCTCGCATGGTAAAATGCCTTCAACGGGCGCGCCGTTTTTCTTCTCACGTGGGTAAACCAACATAAAACCTAAATCAATTGCTACGGTACCATTTGCTAAATAATTGCTCGCAAGACCTGTTTTGGTATGCTGCATGAGATTAGGTTCTAATTTTTTCAAATAATTGAAAGCTTTTTCTTCTCCCCATAATGTAGAAAAAGTACTGATAAGTGAATACCCCGTACCTGAAACGCGTGGATCCGGATATTGAATTTGCCCTTGATATTCGGGTTTTATCAGATCCGCATAACATTTTGGTGCAGGAATATTTAGTTCTTTTAATTTTTTAGTATTTACCCCAATGCCAAGTTCCATTAAGTAAATTACAGAAGTGAAATTACCACGTTGCTCCATTAAAGATTTAAACTGCGGCATGATGTCTTTTTGTAATGGGGAGCGATAGGATTCAAGTAAGCCTAATTCTGCAGCTTGAAGATGGGGTTCAATTGTGCCACCAAACCAGAAGTCAGCTTGTGGGTTTTCTTTTTCCGCTTTAATTTTGCCTAATACGACACCTGTACTATTACGCACAAATTGTGCATCTACATTGTATTTTTTTACTAAAGGCTTGAGTGACTTTTTCGCATACAACGTTTTGTACGCTGCAATAGACGGTGAGTTTTCCTTCAGCTTGTGCGTGAGAAGTGTACGCGAGGGCGGTTAGGGCTGAAAGTGCGGTTAATTTTAGCGTTGTTTTAATTGACATTGTGTCTCCTTTAACTTCGTCAATGTTTAGTAATTATTTGATATTGCTAATATAAAGGGGCAGAGTAAATTTGTAAATATCAGGTTGTTTAAAAATATAATTCCCACTATAATCCCTGTAAATTTAACCAGATTAAAATAAGAGCAATGGATATTTCAGAATTACTTGATGGCTTGAATGATAAACAACGTGAAGCAGTGGCAGCACCGCTTGGCAATTACCTTGTACTTGCAGGTGCGGGAAGTGGTAAAACTCGCGTCTTGACTCATCGTATTGCTTGGTTGATTGCTGTAGAAAATATTTCTGAAGGCAGCATTATGGCAGTTACTTTTACCAATAAAGCCGCTGCTGAAATGCGACATCGTATTCAAGATACCTTATCCAAACATGCTCAATCGAATCTATTTGGTATGTGGATTGGCACATTCCATAGCATTGCCCATCGATTATTACGCGCTCACCATTTAGATGTAAACTTGCCACAAGATTTCCAAATTTTAGATTCTGAAGACCAACTTCGTTTAGTGAAACGCTTGATGAAATTGCACAATTATGACGATAAAGCATTTCCACCGAAACAAGCGTGCTGGTATATCAATAATAAAAAAGATGAAGGTTTAAGACCGCAAGATATTAATGATTTTGGTGATCGTCAGGAAAAAGAGTGGATTAAGATTTATCAAATTTATCAAGATACTTGTGATCGTGCAGGCTTGGTAGATTTTGCTGAATTATTAATTCGTGCGTATGAATTATTTGCTAAAAAGCCCGTGATTTTGCAACGTTATCAGCAACGTTTTCAGCATATTTTGGTGGATGAGTTTCAAGATACCAATAAAATCCAATATGCCTGGATCAAAATTCTTGCCGGTAATACGGGCAAAGTGATGATCGTGGGCGATGATGACCAATCCATTTATGGTTGGCGTGGTGCACAGGTCGAAAATATTCAAAAATTCCTAAAAGATTTCAACGCTGAAACTATTCGTTTGGAGCAAAATTATCGTTCTACCGGCAATATTCTGAAAAGTGCCAACCAACTTATTTCGAATAATAGCGATCGTCTCGGTAAGAATTTATGGACCGACGGTGAAATGGGCGAGCCAGTGGGTATTTATGCAGCATTTAATGAATTAGATGAAGCGAAATTTGTGGCGTCTCAAATCCAAAATTGGGTAGATGAAGGTGGGAAATTAGATGATTGTGCTGTTTTATATCGTAGTAATAGCCAATCTCGCGTCATTGAAGAAGCGTTGATTCGTTGTCAAATTCCTTATCGTATTTACGGTGGAATGCGATTCTTCGAACGCCAAGAAATTAAAGATGCGTTGGCATATTTACGCTTAATTAATAATCGCCAAGATGATGCCGCGTTTGAACGTGTGATTAATACGCCTACGCGTGGTATTGGCGATCGTACTTTAGATGTGTTACGAAATTTAACCCGTGAACGTCAAATTACCTTATGGCAAGCCGTGCAAGTGGCCACACAAGAAAATATGCTAACGGGACGTGCTTCAACCGCATTGCTTCGTTTCCAAGAGTTGATTAATTCTTTACAGGTTGATACAGCCGAAATGCCACTGTTTGCACAGACCGATTTCGTGATTAAACATTCTGGCTTATACGACATGTATAAACAGGAAAAAGGCGAGAAAGGTGAAGTGCGTATTGAAAACTTAGAAGAATTGGTGACGGCAACCCGAGAATTTATCAAACCTGATGACGCAGAGGATATGACCGATCTTACCGCCTTTTTAACTCATGCTTCTTTAGAGGCGGGAGAAGAGCAGGCTTCGCCGCATCAATCTTGTGTGGAAATGATGACTTTACACTCTGCAAAAGGCTTGGAATTCCCGCGCGTATTTATGGTGGGGGTAGAAGAGGGCGTATTCCCAAGTTTCCGTTCATTTGAAGAGCCTGGTCGTTTGGAGGAAGAACGCCGTCTTGCTTATGTGGGCATTACTCGAGCTAAGCAAAAACTGACGATTTGTTATGCGGAAAGCCGTCGTGTTTATACGAAAGAAGAACGTCATTTGCCTTCGCGATTTATCACAGAATTGCCATCAGAGTGTATTCAAGAAATCCGTTTGCGTGGAACAGTCACCCGAGCATTAAACCAAGCGAAAGTAGGAAGTTTAAGCACGAGTTTGCTAGAAAATGAATGGAAAATGGGGCAAAAAGTGAAACATGAAAAGTTTGGTTTTGGCACTGTTATAAACGTTGAAGGCTCAGATAATAACACCCGTTTACAAATTGCTTTCCAAGCTCAAGGCATTAAGTGGCTGATTGCGCATTTGGCAAAATTAGAAAAAGTGCGGTAGAATCGGGAGGATTTTATTGCAACGAGTATGAATACTAGTGTTCATATTCAATATGCCAGTGCGAAAACGTTCGAAGAAACGACCGCACTTTTATCATGTAGGAAGTAGATGTTTAAATTTATTTTAAAACGTATTTTAATGGTGATTCCTACCTTTATCGCCATTACTTTTGTGACTTTTGCTCTCATTCATTTTATTCCGGGTGATCCCGTGGAGATTATGATGGGAGAGCGAGGTTTAACGCCAGAAGTACATCAACAAATGATGAAGCAACTTGGTCTCGATTTACCGTTGTATCAGCAATATTTCAATTATATTGGCAATGTGATACAAGGCGATTTTGGTGAGTCATTCCGTACTCGACAGCCTGTTCTGACTGAGTTTTTCACACTCTTTCCTGCCACGTTTGAATTAGCTTTCTTTGCACTATTTTGGTCATTAATTGCTGGTATTACGTTAGGAACGATTGCGGCCGTCAAGAAAGATAGTTGGATTTCTCATACCGTAACAGCCATGTCCTTAACGGGTTATTCCATGCCAATTTTTTGGTGGGGATTAATTTTGATCTTATATGTTTCACCTTGGTTTGGTTTACCACAAGGTGGGCGTTTAGAAGACAGTTTCTGGATCGATACCCCAACCGGTTTTATGTTAATCGATACTTGGCTTTCAGGTGTACCAGGTGCTTTTGAAAATGCAGTTAAGTCATTGATTCTACCTGCTATTGTATTAGGTACTATTCCACTTGCAGTGATTACCCGAATGACACGTTCTTCAATGTTGGAAGTGTTAGGGGAAGATTATATTCGTACCGCAAAAGCCAAAGGCTTAAGTTATACCCGAATTGTAATTTTTCACGCACTGCGCAATGCGCTCATCCCTGTTGTAACAGTCGTGGGCTTGATTGTAGGGCAGTTATTATCCGGTGCAGTTTTAACCGAAACAATTTTCTCATGGCCGGGTATTGGTAAATGGATTATTGATGCGATTACCAATCGCGATTATCCCATCTTACAAGGCGCAGTGTTGATTATTGCTACAATTATTATTGTGGTGAATTTGACGATCGATTTACTTTATGGCGTGGTAAACCCACGTATTCGCCATCAATAAGGAGCCTTATTAATGACGGAACAAACTTTACCTATTGAAACCTTCGCACCGCGCACACCGCTGCAGGAGTTTTGGTTTTATTTCAAACAAAATAAAGGGGCGGTGATTGGGCTCACTTTTATCCTTGCTGTGGCATTAATCAGTATTTTTGCCCCTTGGATAGCACCTTTTGATCCTATCGAACAAAATCGTTCAGCGCTATTGTTACCGCCAGCTTGGTATGAAGGTGGTAATTCCGCTTATTTGCTTGGTACAGATGACATTGGTCGAGATATTCTTTCTCGCATTATTTATGGTACGCGCATTTCTGTTTTTGCGGGTTTCATTATTGTGATTTTATCTTGCATTTTAGGGACGAGTCTTGGCTTGCTCGCAGGCTATTATGGTGGAGCATTAGATACATTAATTGTTCGTTTCATTGACATCATGTTGGCTATCCCAAACTTGCTTTTAACCATTGTGGTGGTGTCAATTTTAGAGCCCTCTTTAACGAATGCGACGTTGGCGATTGCCGTAGTATCCATTCCAAGTTATGTGCGTTTAACACGTGCGGCGGTATTAAATGAGAAAAACAGAGATTATGTGACTTCTTCTCGCGTAGCGGGAGCAAGCGTATTACGTTTAATGTTTATTGTGATTTTACCGAATTGCCTTGCACCGCTTATCGTGCAAATGACGATGGGGATTTCTAACGCGATTTTAGAGCTAGCAACCTTAGGTTTCTTAGGTATCGGCGCAAAACCACCAACACCGGAATTGGGCACTATGTTATCTGAATCACGTAGCTTTATGCAGGCGGCAAACTGGTTGGTTACCATTCCAGGTTTAGTAATTTTATCGCTTGTTTTAGCATTTAACTTAATGGGTGACGGGTTGCGTGATGCACTCGATCCAAAATTAAAACAATAGGGGGCAGAATGGCATTATTAGATGTAAAAGAGCTTTCTGTTCACTTTGGTGATGAAAAAGCACCTTTTAAAGCGGTGGATCGTATTAGCTACCAAGTTAATCAAGGCGAAGTATTAGGCATTGTTGGAGAGTCGGGCTCGGGGAAATCAGTGAGTTCCCTTGCAGTGATGGGCTTAATTGATTTTCCAGGGCGTGTTTCAGCGAAAGGCCTAGAATTTGAAGGAAAAGATCTCTTAAGTTTACCGGCAAAAGAAAAGCGGGAATTAGTTGGGGCTGATATAGCTATGATCTTCCAAGACCCAATGACAAGTTTAAATCCTGCTTATACAGTAGGTTTCCAAATTATGGAAGCGATTAAGGCGCATCAAGGCGGTAGTAAAAAAGAACGTCGTGAACGCACCTTAGAGCTATTACGCTTAGTCGGTATTCCTGATCCTGAATCACGTATTGATGTTTATCCGCATCAGCTTTCTGGCGGGATGAGCCAACGTGTTATGATTGCAATGGCGATCGCATGTAAACCGAGATTGCTCATTGCAGATGAACCAACCACTGCACTGGATGTGACCATTCAAGCTCAAATTGTAGATTTGTTGCTTGAGTTACAGCAAAAAGAATGTATGTCGTTGATTCTGATTACGCACGATCTTGCGTTAGTCGCAGAAGCGGCGCATCGTATTATTGTGATGTATGCAGGACAAGTAGTGGAAGAAGGACGAGCAGAAGATATTTTCCGTGAACCCAAACATCCTTACACTCAAGCATTATTACGTTCTTTACCAGAGTTTGCAGAAGGTAAATCTCGTTTGCAATCTTTACCCGGCGTGGTGCCAGGTAAATACGATCGCCCACAAGGTTGTTTGCTAAATCCACGTTGTCCGTATGCAACAGATCTTTGTCGATGTGTGGAACCTGAATTACGCCAAGTAGGAAATCGACAGGTTAAATGTCATACACCATTAAATGCCCAAGGAGAACCAAGCAATGTCTAATGTCGCACAAGAAAATGCACCATTGCTCAATGCCATTGGGCTGAAAAAATATTATCCTGTCAAAAAAGGGATGTTTGCGAAAACACAGCAAGTGAAAGCATTAGATGGCGTCTCTTTTTCCTTAGAACGAGGTAAAACCCTTGCTGTAGTGGGGGAGTCTGGTTGTGGTAAATCGACACTTGGTCGTCTATTGACGATGATAGAAGAACCGACAGAAGGCGAGTTGTATTACAACGGGCAAAATTTCTTAGAGAATGATCACGAAACAAAAGCATTGCGCCGTCAGAAAATCCAAATCGTGTTTCAAAACCCTTACGCATCACTAAATCCGCGTAAGAAAATCGGCACAATTTTGGAAGAACCTTTAGTCATTAATACCAATTTATCAGCTAAAGAACGTAAAGAAAAAGTATTGTCTATGATGGCAAAAGTAGGATTGCGCGCTGAGTTTTACAATCGCTATCCACACATGTTTTCGGGCGGACAACGTCAGCGTATCGCGATTGCTCGTGGTTTAATGCTCGATCCTGATGTGGTTGTAGCGGATGAACCAGTTTCTGCATTAGACGTATCTGTTCGTGCGCAAGTGCTGAATTTGATGATGGATTTGCAAGCTGAGCTAGGTTTATCTTATGTCTTTATTTCCCATGATCTTTCGGTGGTTGAGCATATTGCTGATGAAGTGATGGTGATGTATTTAGGTCGTTGTGTTGAAATGGGCACAAAAGCGCAGATCTTTAATAATCCTCAGCATCCTTATACGCAAGCTTTACTTTCGGCAACACCAAGATTGTCACCTGAATTACGTCGTCAACGGATTAAATTAACCGGAGAATTACCAAGTCCGATTAATCCACCAAAAGGTTGTGCATTTAATCCACGTTGTTGGAAAGCGACCGATAAATGTAGAAATGAGCAGCCTAAATTGGAAAAATATCCTGATGGTAAGCTCATTGCTTGCTTCCATCTCGATTAGAAAAGAGAAAAGAAAATGACCGCACTTGAGCAAGTGCGGTCATTTTTTTAGGCGTTTTGAGTGCGATAGCGGAAATTAAAGAAGACAAAGATGCCGAGTGCAATCATCGCTAATACTGCGCCACTAAAACCTATATATTCAAGACCAATGTGACGAGCGATTTGATTACCAAATAGTGCGCCTGCACCAATACCTGCATTAAAAATACCTGAATAAATGGCGCTCGCTACGTCTGTTGCATCGGGCGCAAGTTGTAGCACACGCATTTGTAATGCGAGTCCGATACAAGAAATTCCTATACCCCAAATAAAGGCTAAGGCAAACATTGTTGCGGTATAGCCAGCCGAAGTAAGCATAAAGCCTAAGGAAATAGCTAATAACAGAATTGCATGGATAATAAATTGTGTGGCACCTAAACGGTATAATCGGTTAAAAATCACACTAGCGGTTACACCTGAAATACCAAAGACCAAGAGAATCATTGTGGCGAGATTAGGATCCATCTGTCCGATTTGAATCATAAATGGTTCAATGTAGGTGTAGGCTGTAAAGTGGGCCGAAACAATAATTACCGTGGTTGCATAAAGTCCAATTAATAGTGGACGTTTAGCCAAAATAGGCAAGCTTGAAACTGACCCAGCATTTTTACTCGGTAACGTTGGTAATAAACGAATAATTAAGAACATTATCACCAAAGCTAATATCCCAATGATCGCAAAGGTAATGCGCCATCCCACTAGCTGACCGACTAGTCGTCCTAGTGGCAAACCGAGAATCGTAGCCAATGATGTACCAATGGCTAACATACCAATGGCTTGTGTCTTTTTATTTTTAGGCGCAACGCGCATCACTAAAGAGGCGGTGATGGACCAAAATACGGAATGGGCCACCGCGATACACATACGGGCAATAAGAAGAATCCAATAATTCCATGCAATTACGGAAAGAATATGTCCGATGATAAAAATCACAAAAAGTTTCAGCAATAAGCCCTTACGTTCCATATCGCCTGTCGCGAGCATGGCGGGTAAAGACATAATCATAACCGTCCAAGCATAAACAGTCATCATTAAACCCACATCGGAGCTTTGCATATCAAAAACTTTGTCCGATATCGGTGAGTAATGCAACTGGCACAAATTCCGTGGTATTAAAAATAAAAGCGGCGCAAGCCATGATGACTACGCGCCAATATTGGGTTCTTTCTGCTTTCTGATAAAAGGACATTATTTTAATTTCTCTTTAATTAATTCTTTCAATTGATGACGAAAGTTTTGGTCAATATTGACCTTATATTGTGGAGAGTAGCAACTATCGAAAAAGCGAATTGGCAATGCCAATTTTTTGTATTTTTCGTTAGTGGATCTTAAGGTTAAATTGACATCACATTGTACATTATCTAAATCAATGGCTCCAGAACCATCAGCTAAAAGTGCGGTTGTTTTTAAGTTCATTTTATCTACTTTAAGCAAGTGATTTTCGAATGAAAGACGTGATTCTAAACGCTCATAAGACGTATTCATATTTCTGCTTGAGGTTAAATCGCTGTTGTAATTAATTGGTAAATACTGCGCCGCCATATCCAATAAGTTCAATCCTAAAATTTCACCATTTTTAGCATCGAAATAGAATTCCCCTTTGGTGAGTTCTGAATTGGTTAGGGCTAGCTGAATATTAAAATCAGTATTGCCTGTTAATGTATTCGGGAAATTTAGCAAGGCGATAAGTTGCGCCATTGGGAAATTTTTACCGGAAAAATTGACCGCACTTTGCAGCTCTTTATGACTAAATTTAAAGGTCGCTAAACAATTCTGGCAATCGGGTTGTAAATAGGCATTGACGGTTTTAACTGGTTTTGAAAAATCAACATACGTTTCGATATAACCGAGTGGCTGTTGATTTAAACGGGCATTAACAAATTGAATCAAATTCTTGCCTTGATGGTTTAGGTTAATATTTCCCTTGCTGAATGCAAATTGATATTGCGTGTTTGTGCCATAAAGTGGTTTATCAAGAGAAAGAGTAACCGCACTTTCACCTTTAAACGCAATGTTTTGGTTAAAAATATCTTTTAAGTGAGAAATCACTGAAACGGCCATGAATATTGGTATGGTTTAAGGCTTGTTCACTGAGTTTAAAATGAGTGATTTGTACTTCTTCTAAAATCGGGTTACCTGAAAAAAGCGGGAAGAGCGCAAATTTAGCTTCAATGTTTTCAGCTGAAAGTTGATGGTATGTCAAACCCGATAAATTTACTGTTGGTTGAGGTAGAAGGCTTAGTGAAAAATCATGTACTTGAATATCGTATTGCGCTAAATGATCGGCAATGCTGTTTTTCAGTTGATTGAGTTGAATATAGAAAAAAGCAAAGATCGCAAACAGCACGATCAACAGGCTAATTGCGATCTTTTTCATGGATTAATCCTCATTAATTCGGCTTGCCACCGCATTCTGCTGATGTTTATATTTGGCATCTTTACGACTGGTATACGGGCGAGCAGCTGGACCACTTAACACTTCAAAACTTAAAGCACCAATCACCATATTTGGACGTAATGCTAAAGGTAATTTGCCAGAGTTGTAGAATTCCAACACAATTTTGCCTTCCCAACCTGGATCGATACGATGTGCGGTTACATGTACCATTAAACCTAAACGAGCAAGTGAAGAACGACCATCTAGCCAACCGATAATATTCGCAGGCAGTTTCACTGATTCCAATGTGGTTGCTAATGCCAACATACCTGGATGTAAGAAGAAGGCTTCATCATCACCGATAATAATTTCGTCACTCATCACTGATTCAAGTTGAGCAGAGACTTCTTCTTTCGGACCACTTAAATCAATATAAGGTGCGGAATGTTCACGAAATACGCGAAATGAATTGCCTAAACGCACATCAATGGTTGCACCGTTGATTTTGTCATTTTCAGGACGAGGCGTTAAAGAAATAATGCCATCATCTAGATAGCGTTCGATATCGGTATCGCAAAGACGCATGATTTTTTTCCTATTTTTTTGGTTTAATAAATGAAGAATTTGAGCTTTTAACATATTAATTGCAATACGGTTTTTACCACCGCGCGGAATCACGATATCCGCATATTGTTTTGATGGCTCAATAAATTGCAAGAACATTGGACGAACAGTTGCACGATATTGGTCAATGACAGATTGTAATGAACGACCACGTTCTTCCATATCACGTTGTAAACGGCGGATAAAAACAAATGTCTGATGGCGTATCCACGAAGACAGAAATATCGGCTAATTGGCGAACTCGCTCATCAGTAAGCAATAATATCCCTTCTAAAATCACAATTTTTTTCGGCGTGAAGTGCTTGGTTTCGCCTGTTCGGGTGTGATCAACATAACTATAGACTGGAATATCTACGGCGGTTCCGTTTTTTAAGTCTTTTAAGTGCTGAATGAGTAAATCTCTGTCCATTGAACTCGGGTGGTCATAGTTGGTTTTTACTCGCTCACTCATCTCTAAATGGCTTTGATCTTTATAGTAGCTGTCTTCAGCAATAATGCCGATTTCTTCACAACCTAAGTCGTTGCAAAGTTCTTTATGAACGGTAGAAGCAATGGAGCTTTTAGCCTGACGCGGATGCCCCTGTGATGGCGATGATAATACAAGATGAGTCTGACATAGAACGTCCTCAAAAAAACGGAAGGTAAAAATTAATGGGATTATAAAGAAAAAAATCAGTTTAAATTCACCTTTCTTTTTTTATTTAAATTTTTTTAAATTTGTGAAGTACTTCACGGAATTTTTTTCGCTTTTCGCTTACGATGTGCTCGTTTTTATTATTTCATCAGTGTTATTTATGAGGAGTGTACGATGAAAATGAATAAAATTTCTCTCTCCATTTCAACCGCACTTTTAGCTGCAGGCTTCATGACATCATCGGCTGTTATTGCTCAAGGGCGTTTAGTGGTGTATTGTAGTGCAACTAACATTCTTTGTGAAACGACAACAAAAGCGTTTGGCGAAAAATATGACGTGAAAACCTCATTTATTCGCAACGGTTCAGGCAGTACTTTTGCAAAAGTTGAAGCGGAAAAAAATAACCCACAAGCAGACGTTTGGTTTGGTGGTACATTCGACCCTCAAGCACAAGCAGCTGAATTGGGTTTAATCGAACCTTATAAATCTAAACACATTGATGAAATTGTTGAACGTTTCCGTGATCCAGCAAAAACCAAAGGACATTATGTTTCTGCGATTTACATGGGTATCTTAGGTTTTGGTGTGAATACCGAGCGTTTAGCAAAATTAGGTATTAAAGAAGTACCAAAATGCTGGAAAGATTTAACTGATCCTCGCTTAAAAGGTGAAGTGCAAATTGCTGACCCACAAAGCGCTGGTACAGCATACACTGCATTGGCTACTTTCGTTCAACTTTGGGGCGAAGAAAAAGCCTTTGATTTCTTAAAAGCATTACATCCAAACGTATCTCAATACACCAAATCAGGTGTTACCCCATCTCGTAATGCAGCACGAGGTGAAACAGCAGTAGGTATCGGCTTCTTACATGATTATGCACTTGAAAAACGTCAAGGCGCACCATTGGAATTAGTCGTGCCTTGTGAAGGTACCGGCTATGAGTTAGGTGGCGTAAGTATCTTAAAAGGTGCGCGTAACATCGATAACGCAAAATTATTCGTGGATTGGGCATTATCTAAAGAAGGTCAAGAGTTAGCGTGGAAACAAGGTGACTCTTTACAAATCTTAACCAACACCACCGCGGAACAATCGCCAACAGCGTTTGATCCAAACAAACTTAACCTGATCAATTATGACTTTGAAAAATACGGTGCAACCGAACAACGCAAAGCCTTAATTGAAAAATGGGTTCAAGACGTTAAATTAGCGAAATAGTGTTTAAAGTGCGGTTGAAAAACATGAGATTTTTTGACCGCACTTTTACCATTTTAGCCCCACTAGCTAGGTTTTTACGTGGGTTTCTACGATGAGCGTATTAGCTCATCTTATTTTATAAACACAGGAGTGGACCAATGAAAATGTCTAACGTTGCTTTAGCACTTTCTGGTGTTGTATTTGGTGGCGTGTTGTTAAGCTCTCACGCATCTGCTGCAGAAGGTCGTTTAGTGGTTTATTGTAGTGCACAAAATACGATGTGCGAGCAAGAAACCATGGCTTTTGAGAAAAAATATGGTATCAAAACCAGTTTTATCCGTGGTGGTACAGGCACAATTTTAGCCAAAATTGATGCTGAGAAAGACAACCCTCAAGGGGATGTGTGGTATGGCGGTACGCTTGATCCTCATTCTCAAGCGGGTGAAATGGGCTTACTTGAAGCGTATAAGTCACCAAATCTCGCACAAATTCCTGAACAGTTTAGAGATCCCGCTAAAATTAAAGGCAACTATTCCTCCGCGATTTATCTCGGTGTATTAGGCTTCGGGATTAACCCAGAACGTTTGAAAAAACTCAATTTGCCGACACCAAAATGTTGGAAAGATCTAGCTGATCCTGCGTATCGTAATGAGATCCAAGCAGCAGATCCTCAAAGTTCAGGTACGGGTTATACACAATTAGCCACCTATATCCAACTTTGGGGGTGAGGATGAAGCGTTCAAATATCTCAAAGAACTCAATAAAAATGTTTCCCAATATACCAAATCAGGTAATACAGCGACCCGTAATACGGCACGTGGTGAAACCGCAATCGGAATTGGTTTTTTACATGAATATTCTTTAGAGAAAGCCAAAGGCGCACCAGTAGAATTAGTTGTTCCTTGTGAAGGTACAGGCTATGAAATTGGTGGCGTGAGCATTATTAAAGGTGCAAGAAACCTTGAAAATGCGAAATTATTTGTGGATTGGGCGTTATCAAAAAGAAGCGCAAGAGTTAACCTGGAAAAAAAGGGGAAGCGTATTCTATTTTTAACCAATAGTACCGCAGAACAATCACCTTATGCGCTCGATTTTAAATCTATCAATTTAATTAATTATGATTTTGACAAATACGGCTCAAGTGATTTACGTAAACGTTTGATCACAAAATGGGTTGATGATGTTAAATTAGCAAAATAATGATGATACATAGCGAAATAATAGCTATTATATTATTTCGCTTTTTTTCTTTTATGCGAGGTTGTATGAACGCAAATAAACTTCCTATTATCCAATCTGCTAACTTTTGGATAATTCTTGCAGTGATTGCATTTCTTCTTCTGCCTTCCCACGCTTTAGATTATGGCTTGTTTGAAAGCACAAGCGATGAATACCTAGGTGCAATGGGTTGGTCTTCGTTAAATATTACGGCATTATGGTTTTTATCGGTTATTTTATACGGTTTGATGCCACTTCTTAAATTACCGAAGGATACACAAGCGAAAGCAGAGCTGTATCTTATTGCAGCAGCGACATTATTTATCTTTGTCAGTGCAACAATTTGTAAAGTCAGCATGGGTTATTCAGTGATTGTATTAATCGCGAGTTTAACCGCATTGGCGACGTTTTCTTTCGCAAAATTAAAAGTGATGCAAGGGGATAAATTTATTATCGCCTCTTTACTTTGCATTATCTTATTAATTTTCTTCTTCATCGTTTACCCGACATTGGCCATCTTTGTTTCAATGTTCTATGACGGTGATACCTTTGCACCACAACAAGTGATGCGAATTTTGACTCAAAGCTATATTGTACGTGTTATTAGTAACTCGCTATTCTTATCAGGTTTTGTAGGCATTGTATCAACAATTTTCGGTTTGGCATTTGCGCTTTATACCACCCGTATTGCACGTAGAACGGCATTCATTGGTAAAATTTTCTCCATTTTACCAATCGTCACACCGCCATTCGTTGTGGGTTTAGGGGTAACATTAATGCTTGGCCGTTCTGGTTATGTGACAGAGTTCTTATCCACAACATTTGGATTTGAGAACCATAACTGGTTATACGGTTTCAACGGGATTGCCATTGCACAGATTCTTGCTTTTGCGCCGATTTCATTCATGATTTTAGATGGGTGCATTAAAATCTGTTCATCCATCAATTGAAGAAGCGTCTTACACCTTACGTGCAAATCGTTACCAAACGTTCTTCAATATCATTTTCCCATTACTACGTCCAGCATTGGCAAACTCATTCTTAATCGTGTTTATCCAATCCTTAGCGGACTTTAGTAACCCGTTAGTATTGGGTGGTAGCTTTGACGTAATCGCGACACAAATCTACTTCTATATTGCCGGCTCACAATTAGATTATGCTTCAGCAAGTACTTTAGGTTCGATGCTTTTAATCTTCTCATTAGCCGTATTTATCATCCAATATATTTGGATTGGTAATCGCTCTTATGTGACCGTTTCAGGCAAATCCTATCGTGGTGACGTGCAAGATTTACCAACCGGCTTGAAATATACCATCATCGGAATGCTTGGTTTCTGGGTACTCTTTAACTTAGCGTTATACGGCAGTATTTTCTACGGTAGTTTCACGGTGAACTGGGGCGTAGATTACACCTTAACCTTGAAAAACTATGCGATGTTATTCGGACAAGGCTTAAGCGATGGGGCATGGCCATCATTGATTAATACTTTAATCTACGCAGGAATTGCCGCACCATTAACCGCACTTTTCGGTTTATTAATTGCGTATATTGTGGTGCGTAAAGATTTCCAAGGTAAAAAATCTCTTGAGTTCTTAACCATGCTTTGCTTCGCCGTACCAGGAACTGTTGCAGGGGTATCTTATATTTTAGCCTTTAACAATGCGCCACTTTACATTACAGGCACCAGCATTATCGTGATCATTTCAATGGTAATGCGTGATTTACCAATCGGTATGCGTGCAGCGATTGCAGGTCTTGGACAATTAGATAAATCACTTGATGAAGCGTCTCTTTCTTTAAAAGGTAGCTCATGGAAAACATTATGGTTTATCGTTTTACCATTGTTAAAACCAGCGTTACTTTCTGCATTGGTTACAAGCTTTGTTCGTGCAATGACCACCGTAAGTGCGATTATCTTCTTAGTCACCGCTGATACACGTGTGGCAACAGCCTATATTTTAAACCGTGTAGAAGATGGTGAATATGGTGTTGCTATCGCATACGGTTCGATTTTAATCATTGTAATGATGGCTATTATTTTATTCTTTGACTGGATTGTGGGTGATACCCGAATTTCCCGTTCTAAAGCGAAAAAAATGAATTAACTCGTTAAGTTGTAGGTAAATATTATGAGTAATAATGATTTCTTAGTATTAAAAAATATCACCAAATCTTTTGGTAAATCCACAGTCATTGATAATTTAGATTTAACCATTAAACGTGGCACCATGGTGACCTTATTAGAGCCATCTGGTTGTGGTAAAAACCACTGTGTTACGTTTAGTGGCAGGCTTAGAAAAACCCAACTTCAGGGTCAGATTTTTTTATCGATGGTGAAGATGTAACCAAATCATCTATTCAAAACCGTGATATTTGTATCGTATTCCAGTCTTACGCATTATTCCCGCATATGAGTATTGGCGATAACGTGGGCTACGGTTTACGTATGCAAGGCGTGGGTAAAGAAGAACGCGCTAAACGTGTAAAAGAAGCGTTAGAGTTGGTTGACTTAGCGGGTTTTGAAGATCGTTTTGTGGATCAAATTTCAGGTGGTCAACAACAACGTGTGGCATTAGCACGTGCGTTAGTATTAAAACCAAAAGTATTACTTTTTGATGAACCATTAAGTAACTTGGATGCAAACTTACGTCGTTCTATGCGTGAAAAAATCCGTGAATTACAACAAAGTTTAGGTATTACCTCACTTTATGTGACTCACGACCAAACCGAAGCATTTGCGGTGTCTGATGAAGTTATCGTCATGAATAAAGGTAAAATCATGCAAAAAGCGCCAGCAAAAGAGCTTTATTTGCGTCCAAATTCTTTATTTCTTGCAAACTTCATGGGTGAATCAAGCATCTTTGAAGGTAAATTAGAAAATAATACCATTGACGTGAATGGTTATAAATTACCATTAAGCAATGCGGCGCAATTCAATTTACCGGATGGTGAATGCTTGGTGGGCGTTCGTCCTGAAGCGATTTACTTAAAAGCAGAAGGCGAGGCAGCACAACAATGTGAAATCAAGAGTGCAGTCTATATGGGTAACCACTGGGAAGTGGTGGCAATTTGGGCAGGCAAAGAATTGCTCATTAATACTAAACCAGAAGACTTTAATGCTGATCTCAAACAAGCTTATGTGAATTTCTCTGAACAAGGTATTTTCTTGCTGAAGAAAGAGAAATAATATCAATTTAAAGGCGTATGGAAGCATACGTCTTTTCTTTTAAAATCCGTTCAAAATTGACCGCACTTTTTCCGCTCATTTTTTTACTTTATCTAACACAGCTGTATAATGTCTCGCTTTTGAATATAAACGATAGAAGGGGGAAAGCTCATGATTAAAAACCGATACCTTACCGCAATTTTTTTGCGTAACAAAGTGGCGGAAAAACGATGCTTTTGGTCTCGTAGAGGGCTTGTGCCAATTATTACGTAGCAGCCCTACAGAAAAAATTTCTCCGACCTTGCATTTATTTAAGTTTATCTTAAAGAACGATAAAGAATTAGGCTGTTCTGTCTCGAAATTATTATGCGGTTGGTTATGTAGTTTACGTCTTTATCCCTTGTTTATTAGCAGCGGGATTCTTACGCGTGGCGGTTTTGGACAAGAAATGAAAAACGCGTATTTATGAGCGTTTCAATCCGTCTTTTAAAGATATTAATGATTTACGTGATATTTTTCTATTTATTGTTTAGCGATAAAAAAATGATGCGCGTTGGATTGATGCCGTTCCCTTTAAAAAAACGTGGCGAGGTGTATTTGGTATTTTAACCCGTTATACAGAACAAAAAGATCGTGAACGTTTAAGAAACCATATTGAAAGTGAAGGATTATTTGCCATTGAAATGCTTTCAATTTGGATTGCGGCTGAAGATATGGATCCTGAGTTGATGCGAATGGAGCCCTCTCTGTTGAATGCTGATTCACCTTTTGTGGCATTGCATCATGAAGTGGTTGATTGGGTAGAGGCGCGTCGCCAATCAACGGCTTTTGATGATAGCCATTTACAGGTAATGTTTGATCAATGTAAGGAATTGATTATTGGCTTACAGAAACGTGGGGCGGTAGTGGGATCATCCTTAAATACGGCGTATTTATTGGAACGTCTTTCCCAGACTTTAGAACGGTTAGAAACCTTGATGGCGATTTTTGTTTCAAATCGCTATTTACCGCGTCGAATTTTATTATTAACTGGTTGTTTTGCTCGTGCAGCAGCAGAACGACATAGTATTTCGAGACTATGGAAACAAAGCTCAGGATTAATGGCTCGTAGTGTTACGCAGAATGCAGGCGATCATGGTGAGCATTACATTACTCGAGATAAAAAAGAGTATTGGGCAATGTTTTATTCTGCCGCAGGTGGTGGTGTATTAATTGCATTGATGGCGCTATTTAAAACCTACCTAGGCAGTATAATTGATGACAAAGTCTGGAAAGGCATTGCAGAAGGCTTAAATTACGGCTTAGGTTTCATGGTGATCTTTATGCTGCATTTCACGGTTGCAACCAAACAGCCAGCTATGACTGCAGCCCGTTTTGCTGAGGCTGTTGAGAAAACGCCTCAAGGGAAAACCGTCAATATGAAATTAGCCCAATTATTAGTGGATGTATTTCGTTCTCAAAGTATTGCTGTGCTAGGTAATGTGCTCATTGCGATGGGCTTAGCCGCATTGATTGCGTTTGGTTACCAATATAAAACAGGTGAGCCGTTGATGAATGCTGATCAAATAGCTTATCAGTTGCATAGCATTGATCCTTTTGCGGGAACCTTATGGTTTGCAGCCATTGCAGGTGTATGGTTATTTTGCTCAGGGATTATTTCGGGCTATTTTGATAACAGAAGCAATTATTTGAATATGCGCATGCGTTTAACCCAACATCCGTTATTGAAAAAATTAATGTCTGAGAAGACTCGCGTTAAATTTGCTAATTATATGCATGAGAATTATGGCTCGCTAATTGGTAACCTTTGCTTTGGCATGCTGCTTGGGATTACCGGTGTGGTGGGGTACTTAACGCATCTTCCGTTAGATATTCGTCATGTGGCATTTTCATCGGCGAATGTAGGCTATATTGCCGTGAGCGGACATTTCACCTATTCATTGCTTTTACAATGCATTGCTTTTGTATTGTTGATTGGTTTAGTGAATTTAATTGTCAGTTTTTCATTAACGCTTTGGGTTGCCCTGCGTTCTTTAAATACGGAAATTGATAGCTGGTGGCCAATTTGGCATGAAGTTTGTCAAATTGTGAAAAAACGTCCATTAAGTTTATTTCTTCCCATTCAGTTAGATAAATAATCGTCTAAGTGCGGTCAAAAAAATATTAACGTTTTTGACCGCACTTTCTTTTCGATAAATTTAATTTGCGTTATCATGATACTCATCTAATGCGATAACTTTATGAATTATTCTAATGAAACCAACATTTCTTGAACTTCGTCACCTAAGAACCTTGCTTGCTTTGAAGGAAACGGGCAGCGTTTCGATGGCGGCAAAACGTGTGTATTTAACACAATCAGCACTCTCTCACCAAATTAAGTTAATGGAAGAGCAATTCGGATTACCTCTATTTGAGCGTAAAAGTAATCCATTGCGTTTCACGGCGGCAGGCGATCGCTTGATTCGTCTTGCCAATGAAATTCTTCCGAAAGTGGTTGATGCAGAACGTGAGCTTGCACGTGTAAAACACGGTGATGCAGGACAGTTAAGAATTGCAGTAGAGTGTCATACCTGTTTTGACTGGTTAATGCCGGCAATGGATGAATTTCGTCAACACTGGAGCTTGGTGGAGTTGGATATTGTCTCAGGTTTCCACACTGATCCGGTTGGATTATTGTTATCTCATCGCGCAGATTGGGCGATCGTGTCAGAAGTTGAACAAAATGGTGATGTTTTGTTTAAGCCGTTATTTTCTTATGAAATGGTGGGAATCTGTTCTAAAGATCATCCGTTAGCCAATAAAGAGGTTTGGCAGGCGGAAGATTTTGCTGAAGAAACTTGGGTAACCTATCCTGTGCCAGATGATATGTTGGATTTATATCGTCAAGTATTGAAACCGAAAGGTATTAATCCACCTCGTCGTACAACAGAGCTAACGATCGCTTTGATCCAGTTAGTAGCGAGTCGTCGTGGCATTGCTACTGTACCTTATTGGGCGGCATTACCTTATTTAGAGAAAGGGTATGTGGTGGCACGTAAAATTACAGAAGAAGGATTGTACAGCAACCTTTATGCGGCGATTCGTAAAGAAGATGTGAATTTAGCTTATATTGAAGATTTTCATCAAACAGTCAAAACACAAAGCTTTTCGACCTTACCTGGTTTGTCTGTTTTAGAGTTGTAGTAGGTCAATATGTCAGAAGTAGTGACAGAAAATCCCATCAAAGCCGCGGCAAAAGCGGCATTTCCTTACAGCATGCCGATGATTGCCGGCTTTTTATTTTTAGGCATTGCATACGGCATTTACATGAAAGCACTTGGATTCGGTGTTTGGTTTCCCCGTTGCAATGGCTGCGCTTATTTATGCAGGCTCCGTTGAATTTATTGCTGCCGCCGCACTCGTTATGCCTTTTTCGCCATTAAGTGTTGCGTTGGTTACGCTGATGGTCAGTGGTCGCCAAATTTTTTATGGCATTTCCATGTTAGAAAAATATAGCGGTCAACTTGGGAAAAAACGCTGGTATTTAATTAGTAGCTTAGTGGATGAAAGCTTTTCCCTGAACTATATGGCAAAGATTCCTGATCATTTAGATAAAGGCTGGTATATGTTCTTTGTCAGTTTTTATCTCCATCTTTATTGGGTCGTTGGCGCTGGATTAGGTAACCTACTTTGGTTCAATCATTCCTTTTTGATTTAAAAAGGGAGTAGAGTTTCGCTATGACCGCACTTTTCCTGGTGATTTTTGCCGAAAACTGGCTCAAAGAGAAATCTCATGAAAGCTCATTATTAGGTTTAGGTGTAGCTTTTGCATCACTGTTAATTGTTGGGAAAGCGCATTTTTTAGTGCCAACGCTAATCAGTATCTGGATTCTATTAACGGTACGACGTCCTAAACTTTCATCTAAATGGAGGCACTAAAATGACATTGATGGAACAAATTATCACCATTGCGATTTGTATTGTGTGTGCAATTTACTCGATTATTGCCATTCTGGATCTTTCCCGCAAATCGCCCGATTCCGGAATATGTTCGTTATCTAGGTAAAGTACTACCTGCCGCGATGTTTGGAATGTTAGTCGTGTATTGCTATAAAAATGTGGATGTGTTGAGTGGTTATCACGGCTTACCCGATTTCATTGCGGGTGCTTTGGTAGTGGGGTTACATTTCTGGAAAAAAAGAACATGTTTCTTTCTATCTCGGCAGGCACAATTTTTTATATGTTTTTAGTGCAAAAAATCTTTATCTAAGCGAATTTTGAGCGAAATAGAAATTTCTTGATATTGCAATCGGTTGCCTTTATTTCGCCTCTTTTCCTCAATTCCAAAATCTTTTATGATGGCGCCTCAATCATTGTTGACGGAGAGATTTATGGAATTTAATTTCATTGAGTTATTAGGTTATTTGGCAACATTCTTTGTGGCCGTGTCTTTTTTATTCAAATCCATTGTTCACTTGAGAGTTGTTAATGCAATTGGAGCGGTACTTTTTGTCGTTTACAGTTTGATCATCAAATCTTATCCAGTTGCGCTTCTAAACGCCTTCTTAGTTTTCGTTAACTTATATCAACTTTATCGTTTAAAAAAAGAGCAGCCAGCATCAAAAGTGCTTAAATAATTGACCGCACTTTTCCACGATTTACCCCCATATTTGATATAAGGCAATCACCAGAGGCATAGTAAACATACAAAGCAGCGTCGTTATTCCATAAATGGCGCTGGCTTTTTGTGGGTTGTTGTTATAAATCACCGCCATTTGTGTCACTGTTGAAGCTGAAGGGCTAGTGGTAGCTAAAAAGCTAATCAACACGATAATCTCACCTTTCTCAACCCAATGTACAAAGCCAATGAGCTTTATTAACACCAACAATACAAACGGAATAACCAACAAGCGCAATAGTGTAACTAAATAAATGCGCTTAGATGAAACAATGCTCTTTAATGGAATTGCGGCAATTAACATGCCCGCAACAAGCATGGCATTTGGGCCAATAAACAATCCAATCGAAGAGAGCGTGCCATTAATAATATTTGGCAACTTAATTTGAAAAGCAAACAAAAATGCTCCGACGAGAATTGACCAAATATTGATGTTTTTAGCAATCATCTTCAAGGATAAATTTCCTTTTCCTACAATAATCAAGCGGCAATGCGTCCAAAATAGAAAGGTTTGTACCACAATAAAACAGCTGGCGTAAATGACCCATTCTTTACCAAATAGCGACATCACAATTGGAATAATTAAGTTGCCAGAATTAGAATAAATGGAAGTGGCATGCTCAATAGGATCAAGGTTTAATAAGCGCTTAACAGACTGCCAATAATAATCAGAATACTCTGAAGAAATACGGCCATAAGTAGTGAAAGCTGCAAACCTTGTAGAATTTCAGGTGTGTAATCAATTTGAAATGCCTCAATCATCACTGATGGACTGATAACATAAAGCCCAATAATAGAAAGTGGCTTGCTATCTTCAGATTTTAATAATTTTGATTTAACCAACCCATAGCCGATAAGCACAATAAGTGTTAGTTCAATAATTTTAGTACCGAGTAAAAATGCGATGTCCATAGTGAATATTGATGAGAGAAATTAGTGCTATGAAAGAAGAAAAGGGCAAATAATTTGCCCTTTAAATTGATTGATATTATTCCCACTCTATCGTTGCTGGTGGTTTTCCGCTGATGTCATACACTACGCGGGAAATGCCGTTCACTTCGTTAATGATACGATTAGATACTTTGCCTAATAAATCATAAGGCAAGTGAGCCCAATGTGCGGTCATAAAGTCGATGGTTTCTACCGCGCGTAGTGAGATAACCCAATCGTATTTACGGCCATCGCCCATCACACCAACAGATTTCACAGGTAAGAATACGCTGAATGCTTGGCTGGTTTTTTCATACCAACCGCTATTGCGTAATTCTTCGATAAAGATTGCATCCGCACGGCGTAATAAATCGCAGTATTCTTTTTTCACTTCGCCTAATACACGCACGCCTAAACCTGGACCAGGGAATGGGTGGCGGTTGATCATTTCAGCCGGTAAGCCTAATGCTAAACCGATTTTACGTACTTCGTCTTTAAATAATTCACGTAATGGTTCTACTAAGCCAAGTTTCATATAGTCTGGTAAGCCACCTACGTTGTGGTGTGATTTAATTACATGTGCTTTACCGGTTTTACTTGCTGCCGATTCGATGACATCAGGGTAGATCGTACCTTGTGCCAACCATTTCACATTAGTGAGTTTTTTCGATTCATCATCGAATACATCAACGAATACTTTACCGATAATTTTACGTTTTGCTTCAGGATCAGATACGCCTGCAAGTTCACCCAAGAAACGACTTTCAGCATCAACACGGGTAATGTTCAAGCCGAATTTATCGCCAAACATTTCCATGACTTGATCGCCTTCGTGTAAGCGGAGCAAGCCGTTATCCACGAATACGCAGTGTAAGTTTTTACCGATAGCACGGTGTAAAAGTAATGCAACCACAGAAGAGTCAACACCACCAGATAAGCCTAAAATAACTTCATCATCGCCCACTTGTGCTTTAATGCGAGCAACGGCATCTTCGATAATGTTTTCTGCAGTCCATTTGGTTTCGCAACCACAAATGTTTACCACGAAATTCATTAACAAGTCCAAACCTTTTTTAGTATGGGTTACTTCAGGGTGGAATTGTACGCCGTAGAAACGACGATTTTCGTCAGACATTGCCGCAATTGGACAGGTTGGGGTAGTACCAGTAACTTGGAAGTTTTCTGGTAAACGCGTTACTTTATCGCCATGGCTCATCCATACATCTAATTTGCTGTCGCCATCATTTAAATGAGCGAAAAGTGCGGTAGGATTATCCATTAAAACAGAAGCATAGCCGAATTCACGATGATCTGATGTTTCGGTTAGACCGCCAAGTTGCATCGCCATGGTTTGCATACCGTAACAAATACCCAATACCGGAACTCCTGCGTTAAATACATATTCTGGTGCACGTGGGCTGTTTTTCTTCAGTAGTACTTTCTGGACCTCCAGAAAGAATGATACCGTCTGGATTAAATTCACGGATTTGTTCTTCAGTCACATCCCACGCCCAAAGTTCGCAGTACACACCGATTTCACGCACACGACGCGCGATCAGTTGGGTATATTGAGAACCGAAGTCGAGGATCAGAATTTTATGGTTGTGGATATTTGTCATTTATAATGCTCTTATTATTGGTAGTGTAGACGGTCAATTTTCTCCAAAACTTTACAAAAATTAACCGCACTTTAAAACAATAAAAGGTGAGCTAAAGCCCACCCTACGGATTACCCCATACGATAGTTTGGCGCTTCTTTAGTAATCGTTACATCGTGAACATGGCTTTCTTTAATGCCTGCACCACTGATGCGAACAAATTCTGCTTTCGTGCGTAATTCTTCGATGGTTGCGCAGCCAGTTAAGCCCATGCAAGAACGTAAGCCACCCATTTGTTGGTGGATGATTTCTTTTAAGTAGCCTTTGTATGGAATACGGCCTTCGATACCTTCTGGTACGAGTTTGTCAGCTGCGTTATCAGATTGGAAATAACGGTCTGATGAGCCTTTCGCCATGGCACCTAATGAGCCCATACCACGGTAAGATTTAAACGCACGACCTTGGTAAAGTTCGATTTCACCCGGTGCTTCTTCAGTACCTGCGAACATAGAGCCAACCATTACACAGCTTGCGCCTGCAGCGATGGCTTTTGCAATATCACCAGAGAAACGGATACCACCGTCCGCGATAACTGGAATACCACGATCTTTTAATGCCGCAGCGGCATCTGCGATAGCGGTGATTTGTGGAACACCTACACCAGTCACGATACGAGTAGTACAAATAGAACCTGGTCCGATACCTACTTTCACTGCGCTTGCGCCTGCGTCTGCAAGTGCGATAGCACCTTCAGCCGTTGCTACGTTACCCGCAACAATAGGTAAGTTTGGATATTTTGCACGCGTTTCACGAACACGTTGTAATACACCTTCAGAGTGACCGTGAGAAGAGTCGATTAACAATACATCTACGCCCGCTTTCACTAATGCATCAATACGTTCTTCGTTACCTGGACCAGCACCGACAGCCGCCCCTACACGTAAACGACCAAATTCATCTTTACATGCGTTTGGTTTTTGTTCCGCTTTTTGGAAGTCTTTAACGGTGATCATGCCTTTTAATTTGAAAGCATCATCTACAACAAGCACTTTCTCTACGCGGTTTTTATGCATTAATTCTAAAATCGTTTCACGACTTGCACCTTCTTTTACGGTGACCAAGTCTTCTTTTTTTGTCATTAATTGTGAAACGGTTTTACTTAAATCTTTTACGAAACGCGTGTCGCGGCCAGTGATGATACCGATTAAGTTATTTTCATCATCGACAACAGGGTAGCCTGCGAAACCGTTTTTCTTCACCATTTCGGCAAGTGCTGCAAGGGTTAAATCGGGCGAAACAGTCACAGGTTCAGAAACAATACCACTTTCGAATTTTTTCACTTTACGAACGCGATCAGCTTGGCGTTCAATTGTCATATTTTTATGAATAAAGCCGATGCCACCTTCTTGTGCTAAGGAGATCGCTAATTTGGTTTCTGTGACAGTATCCATCGCAGCAGAAAGCATAGGAATATTTAAGCGAATTTCTTTGGTGAGTTGAGTTGAGAGGTTAGCTGTGTTCGGAAGAACAGTTGAATGAGCTGGGACAAGTAGAACGTCGTCAAAAGTCAGAGCTTCTTGTTTGATTCTAAGCATGGCAATATCTCGCTGTTAAAAAGTTGTGTCAAAAAAATATTGCGCCGGGATTATACAGATTTTTTTCATGTGGTTGAAAAATGAATTTTTTCGCTTTTATGGTAAGATTTGCCAAGGTTTTTATGAGAAGGAATGAATATGTCATCGCTATTGGATTGTTTGTCTGATTGCCAACCTAAAGTGCGGTCAGATTTGATGTCGTTTTTAAATATTACGTCAGATGAATTGGCACAAGAAATGGTATTATTGAGAGAAGTGGGATTGAATATTCAAGAAGAAAAATGAGGTTTATCAGCTTGTGCCAGAGATGCCGTTATTAAATCCGCAAGCAATTTTGACCGCACTTTCACCTTATTTCGTGCATTATTATCGAACTATTTCTTCAACAAATGAATTTATAACGAATCACATTAACCAATTAAAAAAAGGTGATTTGTGCCTCGCAGAATATCAAACAGCTGGAAGGGGGCGTCGTGGTCGCCAATGGCTTTCACCGTTTGCAGGGCAGTTAATTTTCAGTTTTTATTGGACTATTGATCCTAAAAAAGCATTGGATGGATTAAGTTTAGTGATTGGTTTAGCCATTGCAGAAGCGTTAAATGTGAAAGTGAAATGGCCAAATGATATTTTGCTTTCAGGGCGAAAACTAGGTGGTATTTTGGTGGAGATCATTAATCACAAGAATGGGCAGCTTAATCTAGTCGTTGGTATTGGGATCAATGTAAAATTGCCACAATCAACCGAAATTAGTCAGCCATATGCACAGCTAACCGAACAGAATCCAAATATAGATCGTGAAACGATCCTTGTTAAAGTGATTCAACGTATTTATTCTCGATTAGCTCAATTTGAAGAAAAAGGTATTGATGAGGAATTCATGCAACAATGGATAAACTATAATGAATTTTTTGGTGATGAAGTAAATGTCTTTACTGAACAAGGCGCGATTTCAGGTATTGAGCAGGGAATTGATAAACGAGGTTATTTAAAAGTTATAACCAGTGAAGGCGAGCGGTATTTTAATGCCGGAGAGGTTTCTTTAAGAAGAAAGTAAAAAAAAGTGCGGTTAAAATTAGCCGCACTTTTATATATATGTTAAACCACTTTCTGAATAAGTGCTGAAATATCATCTGCAAATTTTTCATCTCTTGCCATTTTCTCAATTTCCTCAGCTGAATATTTTTCACCGTTATACACGACAACAATACTCAGATCATTGGGTTGCAAGAAATGTGTTTCACCGAACTCAGTATAACGGGTGGCGCCAATACTAATAATCGCTTGTTTCGGATAGTTTGCTTGCTCTAATAAAGAAGCAATATGATTCATTGGTCCTTCATCGGGTTGATTATTCATTCTAGCGACGATCCAATCTAATAATTGTTGGTGGAAATAGCTATAACCGATAGCGGGGCTGTCAATACCATACGTATTGAGCTCGCTATTTCTTTTATGGAAGCAAGCGATACGATATTGATCAATTTCACTTCCCTTAATAAAGGAAGAAAGTGGAATCAGTTTGGATGAAATACCTTTACTTGCCGCTCCCCAGTTTTTCTTTTCACAGATTTTTTTCGCATTAGGACGACGAATAGAGCAGTCATTATAGGCTGCAAAAATAGTGCGGAATAATTTTTTTCAACTTTCTTTCCTTTATAGATTAGATCACAAATAAGTGCAATTTCAGGCTCAATTTGCAGATTATCAGCACCTTGTGGAAAATTAATTTGATTGTGACTTAAAGGAAAGGTAGAAAGAAAAGCCCGCTTTTTCACTTGGTACATAAAAAGGGAAAAATCGCTTTTTGGGTTGAATGGCATTTTCTGTTTTTAACTTGAGTGAAATCAGCTGCTTCTCCGGCTTGTTCTAAATGTCCCGCGAAATTGCCTGCTACACCGAAACCAATCATTTGCTCAAAAATTCATAACTACCTCATTAAAATGCTTACTCTTTGGAGGTAATTTACCTTGAATATTGAACAAAGACAATTTACTTTGATGATTAAATCATCAGACAATAAAAAAATTGAATTTTTTATAAAAAAGCACTTGCAAAGAATTCTGAAATGCCTATAATACGCCCCACACAACGACGCACTGTTGTGACTCTTAAGAAAAACCGGTGCGTCGTTCTTTTTTGCTCTTTAACAATATATCAGACAATCTGTGTGGGCACTTGTTGATTGACTTGTTTTAAAAAAATATTTTTTTAATTTTGAAGTCTTAATAGGTGCTAACTAGAAATTCATAATACTTTTTAAGTAGTGACATTTTATGTCAGCAGTATTGAGCGATTGAACTTGAATTGAAGAGTTTGATCATGGCTCAGATTGAACGCTGGCGGCAGGCTTAACACATGCAAGTCGAACGGTAACATGAAGAAGCTTGCTTCTTTGATGACGAGTGGCGGACGGGTGAGTAATGCTTGGGAATCTAGCTTATGGAGGGGGATAACTACGGGAAACTGTAGCTAATACCGCGTAGTATCGGAAGATGAAAGTGTGGGACCTTCGGGCCACATGCCATAGGATGAGCCCAAGTGGGATTAGGTAGTTGGTGAGGTAAAGGCTCACCAAGCCGACGATCTCTAGCTGGTCTGAGAGGATGACCAGCCACACTGGGACTGAGACACGGCCCAGACTCCTACAGGGAGGCAGCAGTGGGGAATATTGCGCAATGGGGGCAACCCTGACGCAGCCATGCCGCGTGAATGAAGAAGGCCTTCGGGTTGTAAAGTTCTTTCGGTAGCGAGGAAGGCATTTAGTTTAATAGACTAGGTGATTGACGTTAACTACAGAAGAAGCACCGGCTAACTCCGTGCCAGCAGCCGCGGTAATACGGAGGGTGCGAGCGTTAATCGGAATAACTGGGCGTAAAGGGCACGCAGGCGGTGACTTAAGTGAGGTGTGAAAGCCCCGGGCTTAACCTGGGAATTGCATTTCATACTGGGTCGCTAGAGTACTTTAGGGAGGGGTAGAATTCCACGTGTAGCGGTGAAATGCGTAGAGATGTGGAGGAATACCGAAGGCGAAGGCAGCCCTTGGGAATGTACTGACGCTCATGTGCGAAAGCGTGGGGAGCAAACAGGATTAGATACCCTGGTAGTCCACGCTGTAAACGATGTCGATTTGGGGGTTGAGCTTTAAGCTTGGCGCCCGTAGCTAACGTGATAAATCGACCGCCTGGGGAGTACGGCCGCAAGGTTAAAACTCAAATGAATTGACGGGGGCCCGCACAAGCGGTGGAGCATGTGGTTTAATTCGATGCAACGCGAAGAACCTTACCTACTCTTGACATCCAGAGAACATTCCAGAGATGGATTGGTGCCTTCGGGAACTCTGAGACAGGTGCTGCATGGCTGTCGTCAGCTCGTGTTGTGAAATGTTGGGTTAAGTCCCGCAACGAGCGCAACCCTTATCCTTTGTTGCCAGCGATTCGGTCGGGAACTCAAAGGAGACTGCCGGTGATAAACCGGAGGAAGGTGGGGATGACGTCAAGTCATCATGGCCCTTACGAGTAGGGCTACACACGTGCTACAATGGCGTATACAGAGGGAAGCGAGAGTGCGAGCTGGAGCGAATCTCACAAAGTACGTCTAAGTCCGGATTGAGTCTGCAACTCGACTCCATGAAGTCGGAATCGCTAGTAATCGCAAATCAGAATGTTGCGGTGAATACGTTCCCGGGCCTTGTACACCGCCCGTCACACCATGGGAGTGGGTTGTACCAGAAGTAGATAGCTTAACCTTCGGGGGGCGTTTACCACGGTATGATTCATGACTGGGGTGAAGTCGTAACAAGGTAACCGTAGGGGAACCTGCGGTTGGATCACCTCCTTACCAAAAAAACGAGAGACAATAAGTGTCCACACAGATTGATTGATATATTGTAGACAATATCGAGCAGAAAGCCGTTATTCCCTTGGGTCTGTAGCTCAGGTGGTTAGAGCGCACCCTGATAAGGGTGAGGTCGGTGGTTCAAGTCCACTCAGACCCACCACTCAAACTGAGTGAGTGATGAAGGTGAATAAGGTGATAAATAAACGATGACATGGGGATATAGCTCAGCTGGGAGAGCGCCTGCCTTGCACGCAGGAGGTCAGCGGTTCGATCCCGCTTATCTCCACCACTTATCATCGTTAAGTAAATTGACTGATTTAATGCTTAAAAGTGCTTTAATGAGTTTATTTAACGATGATAACTGAAAATGTTATTTCTGTTCTTTAACAACCAGGAAACAAGCTGAAAAAACTGAAGAGACTTTCAAGTCCTTTTTAAAGGATAAGAAAAAAGTCTGAGTAAGAAAAAAATCTTGATTGAACAAAAAGCAATCAAGTGTTTTAGTTGAAAAACGCAACATCAAGAATTTTTTTGAGGTTGTATAGTTAAGTGACTAAGCGTACAAGGTGAATGCCTTGGCAATCAGAGGCGACGAAGGACGTGCTAATCTGCGAAAAAGCTTGGATGAGTCGATAAGAGGCGTTTAATCCAAGATGTCCGAATGGGGAAACCCAGTAGATGAAGAATCTACTATCACTTACTGAATCCATAGGTAAGTGAGGCAAACCGGGAGAACTGAAACATCTAAGTACCCCGAGGAAAAGAAATCAACCGAGATTTCGTTAGTAGCGGCGAGCGAACGCGAAGGAGCCTGTTAGTGATAATGGCAGAGACAGAGGAACAAGCTGGGAAGCTTGGCGATACAGGGTGATAGCCCCGTACTCGAAGTCCAGGTCATGGTACTAAGCTAACGACAAGTAGGGCGGGACACGTGATATCCTGTTTGAAGATGGGGGGACCATCCTCCAAGGCTAAATACTCCTGATTGACCGATAGTGAACCAGTACTGTGAAGGAAAGGCGAAAAGAACCCCGGTGAGGGGAGTGAAATAGAACCTGAAACCTTGTACGTACAAGCAGTGGGAGCCCTTTAAGGGTGACTGCGTACCTTTTGTATAATGGGTCAGCGACTTATATTTTGTAGCGAGGTTAACCGAATAGGGGAGCCGAAGGGAAACCGAGTCTTAACTGGGCGTCTAGTTGCAAGGTATAGACCCGAAACCCGGTGATCTAGCCATGGGCAGGTTGAAGGTTGGGTAACACTAACTGGAGGACCGAACCGACTAATGTTGAAAAATTAGCGGATGACTTGTGGCTGGGGGTGAAAGGCCAATCAAACCGGGAGATAGCTGGTTCTCCCCGAAATCTATTTAGGTAGAGCCTTGAGCGGACACCTTCGGGGGTAGAGCACTGTTTCGGCTAGGGGTCCATCCCGGATTACCAACCCGATGCAAACTACGAATACCGAAGAGTGATACTCAGGAGACACACGGCGGGTGCTAACGTCCGTCGTGGAGAGGGAAACAACCCAGACCGCCAGCTAAGGTCCCAAAGTCTATATTAAGTGGGAAACGAAGTGGGAAGGCTTAGACAGCTAGGATGTTGGCTTAGAAGCAGCCATCATTTAAAGAAAGCGTAATAGCTCACTAGTCGAGTCGGCCTGCGCGGAAGATGTAACGGGGCTCAAATATAGCACCGAAGCTGCGGCATCAGACGAAAGTCTGTTGGGTAGGGGAGCGTTCTGTAAGCGGATGAAGATGGCTCGAGAGGGCTGTTGGACGTATCAGAAGTGCGAATGCTGACATAAGTAACGATAAAACGGGTGAAAAAAACCCGTTCGCCGGAAGACCAAGGGTTCCTGTCCAACGTTAATCGGGGCAGGGTGAGTCGGCCCCTAAGGCGAGGCTGAAAAAGCGTAGTCGATGGGAAACGGGTTAATATTCCCGTACTTGGATAAACTGCGATGTGGGGACGGAGCAGGTTAGGGTTATCGCACTGTTGGATATGTGCGTTTAAGTTGGTAGGTGTGAAGTTTAGGCAAATCCGGACTTCTTTAACACCGAGAGATGATGACGAGGCTCTACGGAGCTGAAGTAACCGATACCACACTTCCAGGAAAAAGCCACTAAGCTTCAGGTTTATCTAAACCGTACTGAAAAACCGACACAGGTGGTCAGGTAGAGAATACTCAGGCGCTTGAGAGAACTCGGGTGAAGGAACTAGGCAAAAATAGCACCGTAACTTCGGGAGAAGGTGCGCCGGCGTAGATTGTAGTCCCTTGCGGGATGAAGGTTGAACCGGTCGAAGATACCAGCTGGCTGCAACTGTTTATTAAAAAACACAGCACTCTGCAAACACGAAAGTGGACGTATAGGGTGTGATGCCTGCCCGGTGCTGGAAGGTTAATTGATGGTGTAATCGAAAGAGAAGCTCCTGATCGAAGCCCCAGTAAACGGCGGCCGTAACTATAACGGTCCTAAGGTAGCGAAATTCCTTGTCGGGTAAGTTCCGACCTGCACGAATGGCATAATGATGGCCAGGCTGTCTCCACCCGAGACTCAGTGAAATTGAAATCGCCGTGAAGATGCGGTGTACCCGCGGCTGAGACGGAAAGACCCCGTGAACCTTTACTATAGCTTGACACTGAACATTGAATTTTGATGTGTAGGATAGGGTGGGAGACTTAGAAGTAGTCACGCCAGTGATTATGGAGTCGTCCTTGAAATACCACCCTTTAACGTTTGATGTTCTAACGAAGATTACGAAACGTGGTCTCGGACAGTGTCTGGTGGGTAGTTTGACTGGGGCGGTCTCCTCCCAAAAGAGTAACGGAGGAGCACGAAGGTTTGCTAATGACGGTCGGACATCGTCAGGTTAGTGCAATGGTATAAGCAAGCTTAACTGCGAGACAGACAAGTCGAGCAGGTACGAAAAGTAGGTCATAGTGATCCGGTGGTTCTGAATGGAAGGGCCATCGCTCAACGGATAAAAAGGTACTCCGGGGATAACAGGCTGATACCGCCCAAGAGTTCATATCGACGGCGGTGTTTGGCACCTCGATGTCGGCTCATCACATCCTGGGGCTGAAGTAGGTCCCAAGGGTATGGCTGTTCGCCATTTAAAGTGGTACGCGAGCTGGGTTTAGAACGTCGTGAGACAGTTCGGTCCCTATCTGCCGTGGGCGTTGGAGAATTGAAAGGGGCTGCTCCTAGTACGAGAGGACCGGGTGGACGCACCACTGGTGTTCCGGTTGTGTCGCCAGACGCATTGCCGGGTAGCTAAGTGCGGAAGAGATAAGTGCTGAAAGCATCTAAGCACGAAACTTGCCTTGAGATGAGTTCTCCCTGTCTTTAAGACAGTAAGGGTTGTTTAAGACTAAGACGTAGATAGGTCTGGTGTGTAAGCGGTGCGAGCCGTTGAGCTAACAGATACTAATTGCCCGAGAGGCTTAACTATACAACGCTCAAGGGTTTTTGAGGTTGTAAGACTAAAATAAAAAAAGACTCAGAGATGAAGAAGAAAGTTTTGAAGTGAATCAGCTTGTTTGGTTGTGAGCACTAGAGATAGTGAGAGCAGAGAGAAAAAGTTATTAAAGGAATAATCCTGGCGGCGATAGAGCGGTGGTCCCACCTGACCCCATACCGAACTCAGAAGTGAAACGCCGATGCGCCGATGGTAGTGTGGGGCTTCCCCATGTGAGAGTAGGACACCGCCAGGTACTGAATGTGAACCCCGAGCTGAAGAGCTTGGGGTTTTTGTTTATGGATTTTTGTCAAAAATTATATAGAATGATCTCAATTTTTTTATTTCTCAATATAAATAATGAAAAAAACTTTTAGATATTTTTGCGCAACGTTATGTTGATTGGGTTATTCGATTAGGTCGAGTTCGCTTTTTCTTTACTTGGTATTGCTATTCTTGCGATTTTAGCTATCTGTATACAAATCCTATTAAGCACGCTTCTTAGTGACGGTATTCACTGGAGTGACATTGCTCGCTCAATTACTTTTGGTTTATTTACCGCTCCTTTTGTTATTTATTTTTTTACGCTGCTTGTTGAGCGATTAGAACGTTCCCGTTTAGAACTCTCTAAAACGCTAGCTCGATTGGAAAAAAATAGCCGTGATAAAAAGCACCTTACTTGCAACGATTAGTCATGAATTACGTACGCCTTTAAATGGGATTATTGGTCTTAGCCGAATTCTATTAGATGATAAATTAACAGAACAACAACAAAATTACCTCAATACAATTAATCTAAGTGCGGTCAGTTTAGGACATATTTTTTTAGTGATATTATTGATTTAGATAAGATCGACTCCAAACGCATTGAATTAAATATTCAGCCTTGCGATTTCCATTCACTACTTAATGATTTCTATAATTTTGGCACCTTGATGGCAGAACAAAAGGGGCTAAAATTTTCTTTAAAACTGGATGATAATTTACCTAATTGGCTTTATCTCGATCGTGCTCGCCTTAGCCAAATTCTTTGGAATTTAATTAGTAATGCCGTCAAATTCACTGACAAAGGTGAAGTCATCCTAAGGGTGCAGAAAATGCAAGATAATCAGTATCAATTTAGTGTTACTGATACGGGGGCAGGAATTGCACCTTGTGAATTAGATAAGATTTTTACCATGTATTATCAGGTTAAAGATAATATTCATCGCTCTGCAGGAAGTGGCATCGGTCTCGCGATTTCTAAAAAAATCTTGCGCAGTTAATGCAAGGGGATTTAACCGTTGAAAGTGAGCTGGATAAAGGTTCTACTTTTTATTTAACGATTATTGCGGATAAAGCCCAAGCTAATGAGATGAATACTGAAACAGCCATGCAGCATCTTTCTATTTTATTAGTTGAAGATGTTGAATTGAATGTGGTTGTGGCTAAAAGCATTCTTGAAAAAGCAGGGGCATTATGTTGATGTTGCCATGAATGGTGAACAGGCGATCCGATTATTTGAGAAAAAAATACCTATGATATTGTTTTTCTTGATATTAAGTTGCCTGATATGTCAGGTTTTGATATCGCACAATATTTGCGAAAAAACTACGAAGAAGGGATTTACGATTTTCTACCGCCTTTAATTGCCTTTACAGCGAACGTGATGCATAGCGAAGAAGAATATCAAGAGCAGGGAATGGATGGCGTGTTACGCAAGCCACTTTCTTTGGTTGAATTACGTCAATGCTTTAAAACTTTTTTAGGCGATGATATTGAATGTATCTCTGATGAAGAAGAAACTCCTCACGTTCAAGAAGGCATCAATATTTCACTTATTGAGTTAATTGGAAAATCTCAAGCTAAAGCTAATGTTGATTTATTTAAACAATGGATGCCAATTTATTTAGATGAATTAGAGACAGCTTATGAGGATTATCTTGCAAACTCAGATATGCAACAAACAGTGTCAGATGTCGCACATAAAATTAAAGGTGCAGCCGCCTCGGTAGGACTTGTTAATGTTCAAAATATCGCAAAACAGGCTCAAGATACCTCATTACCAAATTGGACATCTGATATTGCTTCATGGATAACGCAACTCAGTAATGAATGGCCTAAAAATTTAGCTGAATTAGAAGCATATTTAGAAAAGTAATTCATGACACGTCATTTTCAAATTTTAGTCAGTGAGAATATGCCGTCTAATTTGCCGGCAAATACCTTGATCATTAATGAGTTTTCTAAAATTCAAAAATCTTCTTGGGCAAGAGTTTGAGACGATCTTGTTTGATGCGCGGAAAGGTATCCATTTAGAGGCGCTCGCCATTGCGGCAGGCACATTGAAAATGAATGGTGCCTTAATTGTCTTGCTATCAAATTGGGAGAAACTTCATTCTCAATTAGATGAAGATAGTCTTCGTTGGTCAGGTTCGATTGAGACAATTGCTACACCAAGATTTATGACATATTTTAAGCATTGTATTCATAAATATGGTTTCCCCGTTCTTTATCATCAAAATGATTTAAAATTTGACCGCACTTTTCAGCAATTATTTGTCAATCACAACGCAACCTTAGATCAGCAGAAAATCATTGAGCAAATCTTACAAAAAGAATCTGAACTCTACTTTCTTACCGCTAAACGAGGAAGAGGGAAATCAGCTCTTGCAGGCTTATTAGCGAATCAACTGGATACTAAAATTTACCTCACAGCACCGAATAAAAGTGCGGCCCAAATTTTGGCTGAATTTTCACAAAAAGAGATTATCTTTATTGCACCAGATGCGCTTTTCCTTGCTTTGCAAAATGATCCTTCTTTTTCTGAAAATGCTTGGCTTTTTGTTGATGAGGCGGCAATGTTGCCGATTGCTCAACTTACCGCTTTTTCTCATCATTTTAAGCATATTCTATTTACGACTACCATCCATAGTTATGAGGGAACGGGACGAGGCTTTGAGCTCAAATTTAAGCAAAAAATTAACCGTACTTTTTCTGACTTTGAACTTATTGAACCGCTACGTTGGTCGAAAGATGATGCTTTAGAGGCATTTATCGATGAGCTTTTATTATTGGATGTAGAGGATGAGGTTAAGCAAACACCATACGATAAAAGCAAAGCATGCCAAATTACTGAACGCTCACAAGAGGAAATACTTTCTTCATTGCCTCAATTCTATGGATTGATGACATTAGCTCATTATCGTACATCACCCTTAGATCTACGGCGATTGTTTGATGCCAATTCACAGTGTTTTTTTACCGCTGAAAATGAACAAGATTTACTAGGTGCAGTTTGGGCATTAAAAGAAGGCGGGATTGAAGATGCAGCCCTTATTGAAGCGATTCAACAAGGGACTAGACGCCCAAAAGGCAATCTCGTGCCTCAAGCACTTTGTTTTCATGCTCAACAACAAAAGGCTTGTGAATTACATGCTTTACGCATTTCGAGAATTGTGGTTCAGCCTATGTGGCAGCAGCATGGTATAGGTACACAACTCATTGAATATATCACACAAAATGCCGATATGGATTATTTATCAGTGAGTTTTGGTTATACCAAAGAACTGGCTCAGTTTTGGCAGAAATGTGGTTTTTCTCTTGTTCATTTAGGTGAGCATTTAGAGGCGAGTAGTGGTTGTTATTCTGCTATTGCTCTAAAAGGCCTTTCTGCACAGGGGATTGAATTGGAAAGAGAAGCGAAGCAATATTTTCAACGAAATATGCCTTTGTCCTTTCATCCACTTGCTCAGGAATTTAATACCGCATCAGTAGATTGGAAATTGCTTGATGAAGATTGGTTAAGCCTAAAAAACTTCGCTTATTTTCACCGCACTTTAGCTTCCGCTTTGCCGGCAATTCGTCGATTTTTAATGAATTTAGATGAAAAAGATTGTCCTTTAATGCGAGATTATTTCATCACAAAACAGATACCCTATAGTAAGAAAAAAATGGGTTAAAATCATTACGTTCGGAAATTGCACAAAAAAATTAAAAAAAGGAGGCAAGATGAGCGAACAAGAAAAAAAGGTTGGTTTCGTAAAGCCGTAGATGAATATAATAAGTTTTGCAAAGAACTCGGTTTAGATAAAGGAGCTTGTAGAGGTTGTATGCCACGTATCGAATTCGATGATGATGGTCATGTAAAAAAAGAGAAAGCCACTTGAACTACTCAAAAAAATAAGAGAAAACAGGGTTAAATCAGCCCTGTTTTTTTATACAGATAATTATTGAAAAGTAGAGTGAATTTGCTAAACTAATCAGCTGTTCACGCAAAAAATGAGATAAAAATTGACCGCACTTATGAAAACAACCTATTTTAATTTTGATATTCCTACTCAGCCCAATGACCATAAAATTCTTGGCAATGTATTGGCGAGTGCAGATGCACTTGCTGTTAGTGAAATTGCAGAGCAATACGATGGATTGACTGTGGTTGTGACACCGGATACCAAAAGTGCGGTTCGTTTATCACAAGTTTTACCAGATTTAACTTCTCAGCCTGTTCAGTTTTTTCCTGATTGGGAAACGTTGCCTTATGATTCTTTTTCTCCTCATCAAGAAATTATTTCTTCTCGTTTAAGTGCGCTATTTCATTTGCAAAATACTAAAAAAGGTATCTTTGTTTTACCGATTAGCACATTAATGCAACGTGTGTGCCCGTCGAAATATCTACAGCACAATGTCCTTCTGATTAAAAAAGGTGACCGTCTTGCCATTGAAAAATTGCGATTACAATTAGAGTCAGCAGGATATCGTTCCGTAGAGCAAGTACTAGAACATGGTGAATATGCTGTGCGCGGATCACTTTTAGATCTTTTCCCAATGGGAAGTGCGGTTCCGTTTCGCTTAGATTTTTTTGATGATGAAATTGATTCGATTCGTACTTTTGATGTCGATACGCAGCGAACGTTAGATGAAATTCAATCTATTAATTTATTACCTGCACACGAATTTCCAACTGATGAGAAAGGTATTGAGTTTTTCCGCACACAATTTAGAGAAACCTTTGGTGAAATTCGTCGTGATCCAGAACATATTTATCAGCAAATCAGTAAAGGTACACTAATCTCAGGGATTGAATATTGGCAGCCATTATTCTTTGATGAAATGGCAACGTTGTTTGATTACTTGCCAGAAAAAACGTTATTTGTGGATATGGAAACAAATCAAGCACAAGGAGAACGTTTTTATCTTGATGCTAAACAGCGTTATGAACATCGCAAAAGTTGATCCAATGCGCCCTCTTTTTGCCGCCAGAACGTTTGTGGCTAAGCATTGATGCGGTAAATCATGCATTAAAAAATTATCCTAAAATTAATTTTAAAGCAGAAAAAGTGCGGTCATCTGTTCGTCAGAAAAATTTAGCTGTGTCCGCATTACCTGCAGTGACTATTCAATCACAGCAAAAAGAACCGTTATCGCAACTTCGACAGTTTATTGAACATTTTAAAGGAAATGTTTTATTTTTCAGTTGAAACTGAAGGACGACGTGAAACTTTACTGGATTTGCTTTCACCATTAAAAATTAAACCTAAACAGATTAAAACCTTATCTGAAGCCAATGAAGACAAGTTTAATCTTTGGGTAAGTCGTCTTGAGCAAGGTTTTGTTCTTGATGAGGCTAAACTCGCCGTCATCACTGAACATGAAATTTTTAGGCGAGCGAGTACAGCAACGTCAGCGTGATAAACGTAAGGCGGTCAATCCAGATACCTTAGTGCGTAATCTTGCTGAATTAAAAATTGGGCAGCCAGTGGTGCATTTAGATCATGGTGTTGGGCGTTATGGTGGCTTAGTGACACTCGATACTGGGGGCTTAAAAGCAGAATATTTACTTATCAATTATGCGAATGAATCCAAACTTTATGTGCCTGTTGGTTCTCTTCATTTAATTAGTCGCTATGTCGGTGGCTCAGATGAAACTGCACCATTACATAAATTAGGTAATGAATCCTGGGCGAAAACGCGTCAAAAAGCCGCGGAAAAAATTCGTGATGTGGCAGCTGAATTACTTGATGTATATGCCCAACGAGAAGTGAAAAAAGGCTTTGAGTTTAAATATGATCGTGAGGAATTCCAACAATTCGCTGCAACCTTTCCTTTTGAAGAAACGCACGATCAAGCCATGGCGATTAATGCCGTTATTTCGGATATGTGTCAGCCTAAAGCGATGGATCGTTTGGTTTGTGGTGATGTGGGCTTTGGGAAGACGGAAGTGGCGATGCGCGCCGCATTTTTGGCGGTCATGAACCATAAACAAGTCGCCGTATTGGTTCCAACAACCTTGTTAGCTCAACAGCATTACGAGAATTTTAAAGATCGTTTTGCTAATCTTCCGGTTAATGTGGAAGTGCTTTCTCGCTTTAAAACAGCCAAAGAGCAAAAACAAATCTTAGAAAATTTAGCCGAAGGAAAAGTCGATATTCTGATTGGAACCCATAAATTGATTCAATCCGATGTGAAGTTTTCTGATCTTGGCTTACTCATCATTGATGAAGAACATCGCTTTGGTGTGGGACAGAAAGAGAAAATTAAACAACTTCGAGCAAATATTGATATTTTAACGCTTACCGCAACGCCAATTCCTCGTACTTTGAATATGGCGATGAATGGTATTCGCGATCTTTCTATTATTGCGACACCACCGGCTCGTCGAGTGAGCATTAAAACGTTTGTTCGCCAGAAAGATGATTTAATTATTCGTGAAGCGATTCTGCGTGAGATTTTGCGTGGTGGGCAAGTTTATTATTTGCATAATGATGTGGCGAGTATTGAAAATACGGCCGAAAAACTGACTGCACTTGTACCAGAAGCTCGTGTCGTGATTGGTCATGGTCAAATGCGAGAACGTGAACTTGAACGCGTAATGAGTGATTTTTATCATCAACGTTATAACGTTTTAGTCTGTTCCACCATTATTGAAACAGGAATTGACGTACCAACGGCAAATACGATCATTATTGAACGTGCAGATAATTTTGGTTTAGCTCAGCTTCACCAGTTGCGTGGTCGAGTAGGACGTTCCCATCATCAAGCTTATGCGTATTTGCTTACACCTCCGCCGAAATTAATGACGAAAGATGCGAAACGTCGTTTAGAGGCATTAGAAAGTTTAGATAACTTAGGTGCTGGTTTCATCCTTGCAACGCATGATTTAGAAATTCGCGGTGCAGGTGAATTATTAGGGAATGAACAAAGTGGGCAAATTGAGAGCATCGGTTTTTCACTTTATATGGAATTACTTGATGCGGCAGTTAAAGCCTTAAAAGAGGGAAGAGAACCTTCATTAGAAGAGATTACACATCAGCAAGCTGAAATTGAGCTACGTGTTCCAGCTTTATTGCCAGATGACTATCTTGGTGATGTGAATATGCGTTTGTCGTTCTATAAACGCATTGCAGCAGCGGAAAGTAAACAAGAGTTAGATGAATTAAAAGTTGAATTAATCGATCGCTTTGGCCTATTACCTGAAGCAACTAAAAATCTTTTACAAATTGCTGAAATGCGTTTAATGGTGAAACCATTAAAAGTACTGAAGATTGATGCTGGAGCTCAAGGAGGCTTTATTGAATTTTCACCTTCAGCAAAAAGTTGATCCTGAAAAAAATTCATCAAATTAATTCAACAAAATCCAATTGTTTATCGCTTTGATGGTCCATTAAAAATTTAAGTTTGTGAAAAGCACTTCCAGAAAAACAAAAGAGCGGCTAGAATTTGTGATGGATTTGGTGAAGACGCTTACTGAGTAGCTAGTAAATAAAAAAAGGCTGACAAATGTCAGCCTTTATTTTTGATATTTAATTAGTGAAGCGCTTCAACAACGCTTAAGAACATTTTTAAGATACCTGCATTTAATAAGTCGATAAAG